>Ga0209501_10000054_pt1 | contig 144785 bp, 130 predicted proteins | sample ArcticOcean_MG_C_4_FD_187434 | JGI IMG/M metagenome (GOLD analysis project Ga0209501, IMG submission 187434) | Marine microbial communities from western Arctic Ocean - ArcticOcean_MG_CB4_134 (SPAdes) (version 2) | ecosystem: Environmental > Aquatic > Marine > Oceanic | place: Arctic Ocean... | reverse complement strand
TGCCTCACCACAGCTGCTGATGCTCTCGGGTATCGGGCCAAAAGACATCCTTGATGGGTTACAGATTCCCGTGGTCCACGAATCTCCCGGCGTTGGCAAGGGCATGAAGAACCACCCGGCCGTATCGTTGCGATTCAAGCCGGTGGACGGCTACTCACTGGAGCCAGGCTCGCCAAGGAATCAACTTGGTCTGCGGTTCACCGCCAAAGGCTCATCATTCAAGAACGACATCCAGGTGCAGACGCTCACGTCTGGTCCGCTTGGTCACGAGGCCGATGAGATAAGGGTGGGCTGCCGGTTGGAATTCCCCGAGGGAGCGGGCCGGCTGACCATCACATCTGCCGACGCCAATGTTCAGCCCAAATTGGATTACCAGTTCCTGGTAGACCCGTCGGACAAGATACGCTTACGGGAGGCGGTCCGGGAGTGCGCACAGCTATTCCAGGACCCCGGTTTCCAGGCCGTTATCGACAAACCCATCGCTCCCACGGCTGACGAACTGGCTTCCGATGAGCTGCTGGACGGTTGGATCGCCAGCACACTGTCAATCGCTGGCCACACCTGCCGCACCTGCAAGATGGGCCCGGCATCAGACCCCGAAGCGGTGGTCGACCAATACTGCCGGGTATACGGCGTAAAAGGTCTAAGGGTGATTGACGCATCGGTGATGCCCGATATCACCACGGCCAACACCAACGCCACAACCATCATGATCGGCGAGCGGGCCGCCGATTTCTTGACGGGCAACGATTCCTAACCTAGATAAGAATCATCAAGGGGAAGATATTCCTAGGCTGCCGTGGGGTAATCGGTGGACAGTTAGTTGATTGTGACCTGGTGGTAGGAAACACCGGTCTGGGGATCAAGGTCAACCACGGTCACCTCTCCGGCGCCGGGGCTGCCGATGGGCCCCAGGGGGCATCCAGAATAAACGGCAGTCGTGTTCCCCTGTGAGACGTCCACATGGCGGTCCCAGTGTCCCAGGGCCAGGTAGTGGCAGCCGGCGTCGGCAACTTCCTGGGGATAGATCGGGGAAGACCGTTGGTCCCGGTCGTCTTCGTAATGGAAATGACCGTGGGCCAGCGCCACCAGCCAGTTGTTGTCCAACGGCGACGGCATCCCTTCCAGTGGCTTGAATGCCGGGGTGTGCATCGGCATAGCCCGGCCCCAGAGGTCGATCCCCATGCCGGGGAAGGACAGCAGCTCGCCCTCCGTTCCCTTGAGAACAAAGAGGTTTTCGGGGGCATTATTGAAAGGCTCGCGCCGGTATACAGAGGTCTCGTGAATCAGGTCGTGGTTGCCGGGCAGGACGACCGCCGGCGTGCTCAGCCGGCCCATCTGACTCAAGAACCATTCCAAGACATCATCCGAAACACGCTCGTTGTCGAAGACGTCTCCAACCAAGAGCAGCATATCGCCGGAGTTGGCAGCCACGGCATCAACCACAGCGGTCAGGGCGTCAGCCGACTGAGGATGTCCGGTCACGTCGCCCAAGTGGGTGTCCGAAGTATGTATCAGGCGCAGCTTTTTTGAAGGCATACTCTTAGTCTAGGTTATACGGCGCAAGCGCCAAGTGACAAGGTCAAGACGGCTCCGGCCTACTCTCCGATCACCCCGCGCTGCTTGAAGTCCGCGATCTTCTCCGCAGAATAACCGGCCTCTTGCAGGATCTCTTCATTGTGTTGTCCCAACATCGGCGGGACTCGGCGGACCGTCGCCGGGGAGTCGGTCAGCTTCAACGGTGAACCAGGGAACCTGAGTTGGGGCACCTTGGGGTGGTCGACCGTGGTGATCATGTTTCGAGCGAGGACCTGGGGGTTGGATACCACCTCTGCAACCGTGTTGATCGGCCCGCAAGGAACGCCAGCCGCGACGATCAGGTCAACCCAATGGTCGGTGGTGTTGGTGGCAAATATCGCGCTCAATTCGCCGACACACTCGGCCCGGTGGTCGACCCGGTCGGTGTTGGTGATGTAACGAGGGTCATCCACCATGCCGGGCTGTCCAATGGCGCCACACATACGCTCCCACAGACCCTGGTTGGCACAGCCGATGATGAACTGGCCGTTGGATGAGGTAAATGCCTGGTATGGGACCAAGCTGGGGTGTCCTGAGCCCATCCGTTTCGGCTCGACTCCCGTGCCCATGAACCCGGTGGCGTGATAGCTGAGAGCGGCGACCTGTCCGTCGAGCAAGGCCGACTCCACCCACTGGCCGTGGCCGGTCTGGTCGCGTTGCCGCAGGGCGGTCAAGATCGTCCCGTAGGCCATCATCCCGGTGAACAGGTCCACCAGAGAGAAACCGATCCGCAGAGGGCTGCCTTCTGGGTCGCCGGTGAGGCTCATCAGCCCGCTGTAGGCCTGAATCAGCAGGTCGTAACCGGGCATGTCGGCCATTGGTCCGGTGCGTCCGTAACCGGAGATGGAGCAATAGACCAGGCCCGGATTCGTCTCCTTCATCGCCTCGTAGCCGAGGCCCAACCGTTCCAGCGTACCGGCGCGGAAGCTCTCGATCATGACATCGGCGTCGGCCGCCAGGTCCTGCACTATCTTGAGGCCCTCGGGCTCTTTGAGGTTGATAGATAGGCTGCGCTTGTTTCGGTTGAAGGTAAGGAATTGGGTGCTCTCGCCGTTGACGAAGGGGGTCCATTTTCGTGTCTCGTCACCGCCGGTCGGCTCTTCAATCTTGATCACCTCGGCGCCCATGTCGCCCATGAGCATGGTGCAGAAGGGTCCGGCCAGTGTGCGGGTCAGGTCTACCACCTTAATTGTGTCTAACGCCGCAGCCATAATGATTCTCCTGGAGTATCTGGTTTAATTGTGTGAATAGGCGTGCCTGGATGCCGCGGCGATTATAGCATGGGCCCTGATATCACTCCTCATCACTCCTCGTTGACCCTCCGGACGGCTGGTGCTAGCGTGGACGTGAAATGACCCAACAACAACCAAAGATCGTCGTCTTGGGCGGCATCAACATGGACCTGGTGACCTTTTCGCCCCGGTTTCCCCGGCCAGGCGAGACAGTGGTCGGCACCAGTTTTCTAACCTACGCCGGAGGTAAGGGCGCCAACCAGGCCGTGGCGGTGGCTCGAATGGGCGCCAGGTCGGTCATGGTGGGCCGGGTCGGCGGGGATATGTTTGGCCCCCAGTTGCTTGAAGGCCTGACAGCGGCCGGCGTCGATATCTCCTGCATCACGGTCAATCCCGACGAAAGCTCCGGTATCGCAGTGATCGGCGTCGATGAAACAGCCCAGAACTGTATCACCCAGATATTAGGGGCCAACGACACCTGCGGGCCGGAACAAGGTGCGGCGGTAGAGCGCGAGCTGGCCGGTGCAGCGGCATTGCTGTTGCAACTGGAGACTTCCATAGAACTGTCGTTGGAGGTGGCTCGGAAGGCCCAAGCCCAGGGGGTGATGGTCATGTTGGACCCTGGGCCGGTCAGGCCGCTACCCGAAGAATTGCTCTCCCTGTGTGGCGTAATCACCCCCAACGAGACTGAAGCCCAGGCCCTGGCGGGTTTTCCGGTTACCGGCCCCGACTCCGCAGCTAAGGCTGCCTCAGCCCTACTCGAACGCGGAGTGGGTACGGTGGTGGTCAAGCTGGGCGCGCAAGGGGCCTATTTCGCCGATCAAGACGGGCATGGTATCGCCAAGCCGTTCGAGATCGATGCGGTGGACTCGGTCGCCGCAGGGGACGCGTTCAACGGCGCACTGGCAGTCTGTCTTGCGGAGGGGAAGGCCCTGGAAGAATCGGTGAATATCGCCTGCGCCGCCGGCGGCCTGGCTGTCACCAAGACCGGTGCGCAGGACTCGATGCCCGAGCGCGGTCTGGTCGAAAGATTATTGAAAGATCAGCGACGCTGAACCCTTGCCGCCAACCCTCGGCCCAGGTAACCCGCCGCCGGCACTGCCAGAGCGCCGACCCAGACCAAGACCGCCAGGGTGAATACCCACCAGTAGGGCGGCCAATTGATCCCGACCGCGATGCCGAAGCAGGCGATCACGGCGGCCAACGTTATAGGCTTTACCTGAAAGCTGCTGGCCAGTCTCCCCGGTTGAACGTCGACCACTGCTGCGTAGGCCAGGACCACCGCAATGGTCGTGATTATGGCCGCGCTCTTCCAAAATGCGTCGGAGTTGGGCGTACCCCATATCCCGGTCAATAGCATGAGCAGGGCGGCGGCCACGGACACTAGGGCGACCCGTGCGACCCATGAATCAAGCTTTTTTTCGGCGGCCCAGGCGGATGCCAAGCCGAAGAAGAAGTACGCCTCGAATATCAGGGCCGACAATAGAAAGCGCCCTCTGGTCTTGGTGTATTCGCCCAGCACGATCATGGCGATGACTATCAACACAGCCACCACCGAAGACAGCAAAAAACCGATAGCGTAAGGCTTTGGGCTCTCAAATGCGTTCATGTTAAAGCTGAAACGTGGAATTACCCGACTCTACTTCCCGGCGTCCGACCGGAATTCCCGCAATATGGCAACACTCAAACGAGTGTCGATTCGACAGCGTCAGGGCATATTATAATCAGCGGCACTGCCAAGCACCGTGGACTGGCATCCGAATTACAAGAGAGTGGTCAGTTGAATCAACCAGATAGATTCTGCCCATCATGCGCCACCGCCCTGGAGACCAAAGAAGTATTCGGGCACGAACGGCCCGTGTGCCCGGAATGCGCACGCGTAATATTCTACGACCCAAAGGTCGCAGTCATATGTATCGTGGCACGCGAAGGCCGAGTACTGATGATTCGCCGGGGCACCGAGCAGGGTTATGGGCTGTGGGGACTGCCTGGCGGTTACGTGGACCGGGGCGAAGTGGTGGAAAAGGCGGCGGCCAGAGAGGTCTGGGAAGAAACAGGTCTAGAGGTGGAAACAAGGGAACTGATCGGCCTGTTCTCCGAGGCCGGCAACCCAGTGATAGTCGCTGTCTACGCCGCTCTGGAGAGCGGCGGAGACCTGGAGGCAGGCCCGGAGGCGTTGGAAGTGGGCTTTTTCGCCACCGACGACCTACCCGAATTGGCCTTCCTACGGGACCGGGAAGTGCTGGCGAAATGGAAAGCGAACTACTCCCAAAGCACTTAACAAATTACGCCAAAAAATTACGCCGCCTGGTAGGATCAACCAGGCGGCGATTCGGAGAAAGGAGTATTTCTATCTTTATGTTATGTTAATCACTGATCGCCCTCCGGTCAAGTTTACATGCCTGAGACAACGAATCATGACAAGAACATGCTTCACTCAGAAGGATCGCCCAAGTGAAGCATTAAGGAGATAGGAGGGTCGCACTTCCAACCCTACTAGCGTTATGTTAAGAAGCACCCTGAGTCACGGTCAAGCCGAGGCGTTAGGTTGTGAAGACATCTCAGTCACGGCCAAACCAAACCTAGATCAGGGCATCCTGGCGATGACTTCGACCTCGATTCGGAAAACCGGGTCGGCCAGACCGGAGCAAAGTATCAGAGTGCTAGCCGGAAGGTCACCATTGGGAACGAACTTGGATTTGATCTCCCGGTACTGCGGTATGTCTTCCCGGTGGGTCATGAATACGTTCATCTTCATTATGTGATTCATGTCGCTGCCCACTGATTCCAAGGCAGCCTGAACGTTCTTGAAAGCCTGCTCGGCCTGGGCGGCGAAGTCGCCCTCTCCCACCGTCTCCCCTTTGTTATTTCTGGACAGCTGACCGGCCACATAGATCGTCGTGCCGTCCAGCACTACGTGGCTGTATCCTGGCGGGTTGGCCAGTGCGGTGGGGTTGCTTCTTTGGATGGGCATCGCAAACTCCTTTACGCCTTTTTAGACCACGCTTTCTAGTCTTTGAAAATGATATAGACAGCTTCGGAAGGGGTTAGGTCCAGGTGGGCATGGCCCTTGCCGGTAACATCGTCCATGAGCCTAACGTCGCCGGCCTTGAAGACCTGCTTGGCGCCGTCGCTGGTCGTGATCTCCACCTCACCGGAGAGGTGAATTATCAACCGGCGTTCGGGCAGCGGATGTAACGGCATATCCCTGGAACCGTCGAACTTCTGGACTTTAACCTCACTGATGTTGGTCAATGAGCCCAACTCTGGGTGTGCATCCAGGTTCAAATCCTCTATGTGGCTCTCACCGTAATCCCCCGGAAAAACTCGATACATCGCCATGGCACCTCTCTGCATTGCGTCGCAATATTGTTGGAATCTGGTCGGGCCTATTATGCCAGAATTTAGCCTGAACACTTCCATAGATACGGCTGCCAGGTGACACCTTTCGGGGGTGCCACTTGCCATTGCCGTGCTATTATTCCCGCCAAACCCACACCCCACCGGCGGCGGTAAAATATTCAACATGACCCTACCAGCCATCCAGACCACGGCCCGAAGCCTGGCGCGTTCCGCGCTTGAACTCCTGTTTCCGGTCCATTGTGTTGGGTGCGGAAAAGAGGGACCGGTCATCTGCGCTTCGTGCGTGGCTGGACTCAAGGTTTTAGAGCGGCCTTTCTGTGACATCTGCGCCCGTCCCAACACAGACGGCCATTGCCCCGATTGTCTCGAACATCTCCCAGCCATAGACAGCGTATTATCACCCTACCTGTTCGAGGGGCCGATACGAGAAGCCGTCCACCGTTTCAAATATCGAGGATGGCGCACGGCCGCACCGCTGTTGGGCGGTTTGCTGGCTGACCACCTGGGACGACAGGTCATTCCCGCTAGACCAAAGGGCTGGATATTGGTCCCTGTACCGCTGCATCGCAGGCGTCTGCGCAGCCGGGGCTACAACCAGTCAGGCCTGCTGGCCAGGGAAGTGGGGAAGACGCTGGGAATGCCAGTCCGGGATGACCTTCTGGAACGCTCCAACGACTCGTCTCCACAGGTGGAGGTACGGACGCAGAAACAAAGGCGGGAAAACGTGGCGGGCAGCTTCGGTGCTTCGGCCGAGGTCGAGGGCCTGTCGGTGATAGTCGTGGACGACGTCGCCACCACGGGAAGCACGCTTGCCGCCTGCGCAGCGGCCCTTAAAGACGCCGGCGCGGAGGATGTTCGTGGTTTGGTACTGGCCAGGGACAGCTATCAGCCGACCCTGCCTTGGGTTCGAGCCTTTGATCCGGCCTAAGACTGGCGCTCCGAGTTCAACTCGGTGGCCCGCTTGAGATCGGACTGGGCCTGTTCAACGTCACCGAGCCGGGTATTGATCAGCGCCCGGATGGTGTAGTTCGCAGCCCGTTCGGGGTTTAGCAGGATCGCTTCGTTCAGATCGCTCTTGGCTTTCTCATCGTCGCCAAGCAGGAAATAGGTGCGGCCACGGTTGCTGTAAGCGAGGCCAACTTCGGGTTCAATCTGGATCGCTGCGTCAAAATCTTCGATGGCCCGCCGGTTCATCCCCAACTCGCCGTAGCCAAACCCACGGTTGAGATAGGCGTGGGCAAGCTCCGGGTCCAGACGGATGGCTTCATCCTGGTCTTCGATACCGTGCTGGGTTTTCCCCATGGTGATATACGAGCCGCCACGGTTCATGAAGGCAAACGCATTCTTGCTATCCAGCCGGACCGCTTCGTCAAAATGCCTTATGGCGGCCACGTGCCTGCCCAGGTCGCTGTAGGCTGCGCCGCGGTTTATGTGGGCCTCGGTAAAGTCTGGCTTTAAAAGGATGGCCTCGCCGTATTCTGGGATAGCCTCCTCCCAGAGGTCATCCGCGCTCAGCGCAACGCCCATATTGAAGTGTTCTATAGCCTTGTTTGAGCCGATGGAAAATACCGATAGCAGAAATGGTATCGCGGCCATTGTCAGCACTAACGGTACGAATCTAATCCACATTGTTACGTCGTCCTCTGACCGCCTGAAATTCGACCATTGCGAAGGGCCAGAGTTCTTTTGACTCTTCATATTACAACAGAACCGACTATGTCTGTAAGAAAAATTTCTGTCGTCTAGATACTGATTGTTCTTTGATGGCAGAGCCAACGCCAGTGCGGCAAAATCACCGGTCTTGAGCACCCAACTGCATCTGTGTGGCTACGTTATTCACGGAATATCCTCAGTAGATGTGTCATAATGGCACCAGAAGGGGAGTGGGAGTTTTGTGAGGATATGACCATGCGGACCGGCCGGATCATTGACCGGCTATCGGGAAGAGGGGGCGTAACGCGTGACGGGGCGGTGATCTGCGAAGTAGATTACGAGATCATTGTTTCGCAGCCAGCCTCTGGGGCTCTTATACCGGGAGCAACCGCGAGCGCCAGAGGACGACTGCGGGTATTAGATGGCAAGCGCAATCTCATGGACGGCGACCTCTCCCTGCAGCTACAAGACGGACGAGTCTGGATATTCACCGTGACCAACGGCAATCCTGTCTCTGCCCTTTATATGGTGGTCCAGTCAGGCGGAGACAGCTTGGCGCCGAATACCACGTAACCGTTGTCACCTGGGGCAACTCTGCTTTCTGATCGACCAAGGCCCGGACATTTTTCTGCCCGGGCTTTTTCTATGCCTGGAAGTTCTTCTTTGAGACTCACCGATCCTCTCCACCAGGCGGGCCTATCTAACACATCTGGACATCATGCCCCACTCCTACATAGTTCATACATCGCCTTGGTAAGGTGGTATTCAGATACCTCCAAGGAGGCGCGGCAGAATGAACAAGAAGCTTGGTATCTTCGCCCTGCTGCTGGTGATAGCAGCGACCGCTTTGGCGCTCCGTCCTGCCGGCGGCGGGCCCAATGCGGCCGATCTTTCGGCCGCGTTCCATGGCGTTTATCTTGCTGAGATGGAAGGACAGGTCTGTGCCTCCAGCTCACCTGTCCATACAACCCTCTCCCTCACCACCGCCAACGCCGATGCTGAGTCGGGCGACACAATACCAAATGTATATCTGGTTGTCCTAGAAAACGGGGTCTGCGCTTCGCTCTCTCCAATATCCACGTCCGAACAGCCGGCCACCCAAGGCGACCCGGCAGAGACGGCAACCCTGCTATCTGAAGCAGGCCCACCCGAGATTCAGAAAGGAATCTGGTACGTGCAACACTAGAAGCTGAGGCAGCCGACCGGCCCGACAACCCCTGTTTTTTCCGGACCGACGAACTCCCTCTGAAAGAGCTCCCTCTGGTGGAGTTCTTTTTCATTTGGCCTCTGAGCGGCGGGGTTTCCGGCCGGGTTTATCCTTGGGTCCGGTCTGGCAGGTCATGCTAGTCTGCCCGAAATAGCCCCCGGCTTGAACTTGAAAGCGCCGTGCCGCCTCGTGTTAAATCCTCTTAACAGAGAGACGTTCATACTGCTACCATCCAGGTTTTTCGGAGGCCTCCATTGGATTTCAACGATATTTTCCCCAAGGATTAGACCTTTCAGATGCTTATGACCTTTTGGAGCCCGTCATCATCTACATCCTCGGGATGGCGGTGTACGCCCTGTTCGTCTTCAAGTTCTACCAGTTCGTGAGTGCCCGGGACATCTTCGCCTTCGATCTTTCCAAGTATGAGAATTCCAAGTTCAAAGTGGTCCGGGTGTTCATCCACCTTGTCCTGTACGTTGCCCAATATCTCTTCATATTCCCCATCGTTGCGTTTTTCTGGTTCGCTGCAATCACCGTCATGCTGTCATTCCTGGCGGCCGGACAGGAGTTCAACGAGATACTTCTGGTGGCGATGGCTGTGGTGGGGACGATCAGGATCAGCGCCTATATCGCCGAGGACCTTTCACGGGACTTGGCCAAGATGCTGCCCTTCGGTGTACTCGCCTTCATAATCATCAACTTGACTACTTTCGACGTATCGGAATCTTTGGATGTGCTCAAACAAGCGGACGACAACCGAGAGGCGATAGTTTACTATCTCGTGTTCACCATCGCATTGGAGTTCGCCCTCAGGGTGTTGAGCACCGTCTTCTTGAAAGGCAAGTCAGTCTTTTCTCGCGGCAGTTGATGCCGTAGATGTGCCTACTGAAGTGAGCCGCTCTGGCGGGCTGTGTCGATCTTCTGATTGACAAGGCGGGCCTCCCTACGCAAAATGGCCCCAAACCAAAACGGGACCCTAAGAATTTTTGCCGGAGGGATTTGATATGCCTGGAAAGACTTTGATATACGTCGGCGCGGAAGCGGATGGGCTCTACCGCAAGGAAGAGTCGGACGGCAAATGGGAGAAATTGGCCAAAGGTATGCCGCCATCCCCCCAGGTGCGGGCCATCGCCATCCACCCCAACGACTCCAAGACGATCTTCGTGGGAACGCAGCGGGGCGTGTACCGGACCAAGGACGGCGGCGACAGCTTTGAGCGCATGAACATGGCCGAAGGCCGACATGTTTGGACGATCAAGTTTCACCCCAACGACCCCAAGATCATGTTCCTAGGCACGGAAGGCAGCGAGGTCTACAAGTCCGCTGATGGCGGTGAGAATTGGGACCATCAGGCCACGATCATCAACCAAGATTCAGTTCAGATGGCCTTCGCCACTCGTATCCTTGGTCTCGGCATCGAATCCAAGAACCCAGACCAGATGTACGCCGCCCTGGAAGTTGGCGGAGCAGCCCATAGCTCCGACGGCGGCAAGTCTTGGGCCATAGTGAACAAGGAGTTCGCCGGTGACGTGGACCGCATGGACCTGCACGGTGTTACCGTGGGCGCCGCCGACTCTTCGGCTGTGTTCATCTCCAACCGCACCGGTGTGTGGCGGAGCCGGGACCGGGGCGTCAACTGGGACAACCTTAATTTTGAGAAGTTCTCCGACATCTATTATTCCCGGGGAGTCGAATCGGCCCCCAACGACCCCGACACACTCTACGCCTGCGTCGGACTGAATTTCGGCAGCAAGCAGGGCGGCATCATGCGCTCAACCGACCAGGGCGATACCTGGGAGCGCTTCGACAAGGGCATCAGCCCGGCCAGCACCACCTTTGGTGTGAGCATCAACGAACACGCACCGGAGCAGGTTTACTTCTGCACCAGGGAAGGCGAGGTCTACGGCACCCGTGACGGCGGCCAGACCTGGTCCTCTCACGCGCTACCGGAGATGGCCGGCAGCGTCAAGGCCATCGCCTGCACATCCGCATAAGCCGCAAGCCCGGGACCAGAACGATCCGAGGATAAATGACCGACACGAAAACCAAGGACCCAGTGGCCGCTGCCATGGCGCTGGGTCCTCAGATCAGGGCGGCCAGGAAAGAGATCCAGTCCCAGGCCACCCTGCCTGACTCCCTGGCCGAAGCCATGGCCGAGGCCAACCTATTTCAGCTATTCGTGCCCAAGACCATCGGCGGGCCGCAAACCGATCCCATCACAGCCTTCCGGGCCGTGGAAGAACTCGCCAAGATTGACGGCTCTGTCGGTTGGTGTTCCTTTGTGGCCAGCGCCATATCCATGTACTCAGCCTGGCTGCCCGCCGACCTGGCCCAGAGCATGTTCGGGCTGCCCCTGGACATCAGAACCGCCGGGTCATACCGTCCCACAGCCGATGCCCGGCTGGTTGAGGGTGGCTACAAGATTGGAGGACGTTGGAACTTCGTCAGCGGGTCGGACCACGCCAACTGGCTGGTGCTGAACTGCAACATTTTGGACGATGACGGGCCTGTTGTTGACGCAGATGGCACTCCCGTAACCAGAATGATGGTCGTGCCTCGGTCTTCCGCCGTGATCGAGAAGACTTGGTCAACCATCGGTTTACGGGGCACCGGCAGCAATGACGTAGTCATAGAAGAAGCGTTTGTTCCCAACGAGCATACCTGCCTGCTCTACGAGCCGTCCGTAACGGAAGGGCCGTATTACAACCCCCGCGTAGTGACGACGGTCAGTTGGGTGCTGTTCGCCGCCGCCGTGCTGGGAATAGCCCGGGGCGCGATGGACATCTTCGTCCGCATGGCGACCACTTCCGGATCGACCACCTCGCCGTCGCTGATGCGGGACCGCTCGCCAGTACAGACGACGGTTGGCGAAGTTGAGGCGATCATCAGCGGGTCCAGGGCCTACGTATTGGACGCGACTAGCGCGTTGTGGGAAGCGGCTTGTCAGGGGGTTGCCGACCCCGGCCCTCAGGTGCTGCAAACCAGACTGGCGATCACCCACGCCGCTCGCGAGTCAGTGCGGGCTGTAGACATGTTGTTCTATTCGGCCGGCACCAACAGTATCCACGAGGCCAACGAACTAGAACTGTTCTTCCGTGACATACACACAGCCAGCCAGCACATTGCCGCCCTGCACTCCAACTACGAGTACGGTGGCCAGATCCTAATGGGACTGCCGCCAGGAGCGTCCGGCTGGTAGGTGATTAACCAATAGTCCGAAACCTCAGATCATCCGCCACCAAGACAACCACAAACGGCCCCGGCTAATAAATTAGCCGGGGCCGTTGTGTTTACCTAGCGGCCGTGCCAACCGCCCGGTACTCTGAAATACTTTAGTTGACGTTGTCCGGGGTCCCGTATACCAGGGAGAAGTCGTCGTTGGTCATGTTGCTGGAGGCGGCGAGCTTGGTGATCTTGGCGGGAGAGTCGGGCGTCCCATAGACCAGGGAGAAATCGTCGTTGGTCATGTTGCTGGAGGCGGCGAGCTTGATGATCTTGGCAGGAGAGTCGGGCGTCCCGTAGACCAGGGAGAAGTCGTCGTTGGTCATGTTGCTGGAGGCGGCGAGCTTGATGATCTTGGCGGGGGAATCCGGCGTCCCGTAGACCAAGGAGAAGTCGTCGTTGGTCATGTTGCTGGAGGCGGCGAGCTTGATGATCTTGGCGGGGGAATCCGGCGTCCCGTAGACCAAGGAGAAGTCGTCGTTGGTCATGTTGTTGGAGGCGGCGAGCTTGATGATCTTGGCGGGGGAATCCGGCGTCCCGTAGACCAGGGAGAAGTCGTCGTTCACTTCGGAGCCAAGGTAGCTGCCGATATTCGTTACTGAAGGAACGTCGGCGTTCGCCGTGCCGGACATCCCGATACTGATGGTCAATGCCAGGCCGACGGCGGCGGCGGCGATCACTTTGGAAACGCTGCCCATCCGGAAAGCGCTGGTCATCCGGGCTACCATATTGATGTTGTTGTTTGCGTGATCCATCGTTCCTTCCTCCGTCATGTTGTTGGTGTTCTGGTTTAGTGTGCTGCTGTTCATCTGGATGTTTGTTGTTGTTGTCATGTTGTTCTCCGTTTGCACTGTTTCTTGTTGCCAACATCGTATGTCTAGCCGGTATAGCGGCACATGACGGATGTTCATCATTTCTGCAAACCGAAAATATTGGGGGTTAGTGGGCGGCATAGTGAAGATTCACTATGCCGTGCTCAGCCGAGCCTATTAGAGACTGCATAGCTTGCTGAACTATGTGTCCGATAGGCGTAGAGGTGAGCAGATGCTGTGGCGGAAGATGGTAGTGAGGCGGTAGTCGGAACGAATAGCCGAGCTTCAAGAAAAGACGGTGGCCCTGTCGGTCAGCGCAGCAGTTTATCCGGATGTACCCAGTGGGAGATAGAGGCGGTGCGGTTGGTCACTTAAGGAAAAACGGCGCGGTCTGATGCCGAAAGAGAAATCTGACGAGAATTAAAGGACGACGATTAAGGGACTGTAGGAGTTACAGTTTCCCCACCAGGCTCTTCAAGAGATCGTGGGTCCTGTCCAGTGAAGCGTCTTCGTCTTTACCAACCGGAAAAACCGAAGCCAGGAAATCGGTCGCTCCAGCGGCGGCGTAGGCCCGTAGTTGCTCGGCGACGTCATCCTCATTGCCAATCAGAGCGGCTTCCGAAGGGCCCTCGACTCCCTCGATGTCCAACATCCTTCGATAGTTGACGAGCTGACCGTATCTCTCGTAGGTCTTGGCAGCTTGATCTCGTCCCTCGTTGGAGTCATCCGTCACTGCCAGCGGCATGCCGACACAGATTCTCGGCGCTGGTCGGTCTGCGGACTCCGCTGCCCGGCTGATGCGAGGCGCAACGTGGGATTCAATGGTCTTCGGCCCGGCCATCCAGGTGAATGTGCCGTCTGCCTGTTCCCCGGCTATCCTCAGCATCATGGGCGCCAGCGCCGCAACGATCACAGGAACAGGAAGCGCCCCAGGGACCGTAGCCTGTGCTTTCACATTGTAGAACTGGCCTTGGAAATCTACTTTGCCATCGTCCAGCAATGGCCTAAGTACGTTCAGGTATTCTTCCATATGCCTGGCCGGTTGATCGTAGGAAAGACCCATCGCATCTTCGACAGGAGGACGGTGTGACAATCCAACTCCCAAGGTCAACCGGCCCTCGGCTGCTATCTGGGAGGTCAAGGCGTGTTTCGCCAAGGTATAGGGGTGGATGGTAAAGATCGGGACAACAGCGGTGCCCACGGCGATCCTACTCGTCCGTGACGCCGCCAAGGATAGGACGGTGAGCGCGTCAAACCCCGGCCCGGCTGAGACCTGCGGTATCCAGAAACTATCGAACCCGTCCTCTTCCGCCTGAACGATTTCCTGAATCATCGCCGGGAGCTCTATAGTCGCTCCCCTGGCTCCACTCAACAAACCAATGCGCATGATGACTCCATCATCAGAAAATTTTGATCCCAAGCACCCGCATCAACCAACCCCTACCAAAGCAACGCAACCAGTCCGAACAAAACGCCTCTTCGAGGCCTAGGGGCGGACCCAGGTTTCGGACCAGGCCAGGCAGGCGGAGCTGCTGTCTTTGTCGCCGCGACGGTCCGTGACCACATTGCCCTGGGCCATTTCGCCGTTAATGGTGAGCTGGGCCTTTCTGGCCGGGATGAAGCAGCTATAGACGCCGTGAGGGCGGCCGGAAGCGCTGCCAGCGGGTACCACCAACATATATGGCTCCATGAAGTCGTGCCATGTCAGGGCGATCTCGTCTTCATCGCTGATCACAGTCTCGGTCCAGAAGGTGTTGGGGTCACCCTTCTTGGCGAACTCAGCTTCAACGACCTGCATGTTCTGGTCGGCGAAGTCCGGGTAAAGCAGGCTTTCGATCTCGTCCTGAAGCCAACGGGCCAGGGCGATATTATCCGAGTAGATGCGCACCTGGTCATCCGTGAGGTCGCTCTGCAAGAAAAGGACGTGCCCGGTTCCGCCCGGAGACCACAACACCCGCCAGTGACTGGCCCTGGTAGTTTCACTCTCTCCTGCGGCGTCGGTCAGACGGATGAAAGAGTTCTCGCCTGTCAGACGAATCTTGTTAGGGTCGGTGGGGTTGATCGTGGCCATGATAGGGCCTCCTTTGATTTTCTAATAGAAGTAACTGTGACTGAGAGTGGCGATATGGTAGCACTCAAAGTGGTTGCGGGCTACAGGGTTTGTGCTATCCGGAGCTAGTTTCGGGATAGCGGTGGCCCTCACCTCCGACTATGTCGAGAGTCTCGGCTTCGCCGGACCTAACCCTCTCCCATGCGTGGGAGAGGGTATGACGTTTTTCCCAATCATATGTCCCTTCTCCCGTGGCAACGGGGGAAGGTTAGGATGGGGGCGACTTTCCACCGCAGCACAACTCAATAGGCGCAAAAAAGCGGCCACCCGGTATGGGTGGCCGCTTTCGATACGCTTGGTAACACAGAACTTGTTAGTCTTTGGCGGGGAACCAGTCCTGCTTCCAGGGGAAGTCGCCGTTGGCGTCGTCGTAGGCGGGTCCGCCGGCGTCTACCCGGTCCCGGTAGGGACTGGTGATCGGTTCGCTGTACGGATAGATGCCGCCTTCGTACATCTCTGGTCCCTTCTTGAAATGCTTGGCCGATTCCGTGGTCTCCACGAAAGGCATGTCGATGTCGTAGAGCGATTCGATAGACTTGGGGCGGGGGCCTGCTTTGGAAACGTGACCATAAAGCTCACGTCCCATGATCCGCTCGGCAGCCCAAACACATTCGATCAGTTTGTCGATGTCGACTCCGGTGGGGATGCCCATGTCGTCCATCATATGCAGGATATCTTCGGTAGGCGCCATGCCGGTGGCGCGGCCGTTGCCGCAGTAGGGGCAACCTCCGAAACCGCCGATGGTGCCGTCGATTTCCAGCGTGTCATCAGGGCCTAGCACCCTCATGGCGGCGTAGGCAGACGCGATGGCCATGTTGCGGCCGTTGTGCAGGTGCAGGCGGATGTGGTTGATCTCCGGCCACATCTCTTTCACACGGTAGACGCTCTCTTCAACCTTTGCCGGCGTGCAATGGCTCATGGGGTCGCCCATGGAGGCGCTGCGGACGTCGATGCCGACTTCGTCCCACATGCTGTGCTGGCGCTCAAGCATCTTCATGAGGTTGTCGACCGGGAACTCACCCAAGAAGTTGGAACCCCAGCTGGCGTTGGTGCCGATGCCGGCCTCTTTGATGTTCAGCTCTTGGGCTTGGGCGATGACCTGCGGCCAGCGCTCCATTTCCTGCATCTGGGTGCGGTTGGTGTTGCGGCGGACGAACACATCGCACATGTGGACGTTCAGGCGAGGGAAGGCGTCCCGTTCAATGGTCAGCGGAGGAGAGTAGGCCTTGGCCCGCTCAACGCCCCTCGAATTCAGGGCCAATGCGGTGTAGGTAACGCCGGGCTTGGGCTTGAACTTGGTTACGATCTCGTCGATGCGCTCCATCTGAGGAGTCCACTTGGGGCTCACGAAGGAACCAACCACGATCTGCTGCAGTCCGGTCTCGGACAGCATGTCCAGCAGCTCGACCTTATCTTCTACAGAAATCTGGGCGTCTTCAATCTGCATGCCTTCGCGCATGCCCTCTTCCTTGTATTTAACCTTCGGGTAATTAGGCATCGGGGCCTCCTTAATTCGGACGTGTCTGAGTCGGCTATATTCTATGGTTGTCGGATGCGTCGTACGCATCCAGATTGAGGCATTATTACGAGTGTATCCAGTGTGCCGGATTGTATGGCGGCCACAGAATCATGTCAAGAAAACTGGGTCATAACCGAGGCTCATTGACTCCGCACCAAGCCTGCCGCAGGGTAGTGGGAAAATATTGAGCGTGTTGCGGAATGGTATAGTCACCCATTTTTCTCTTTCTGGTCCTGTCCCACGAACTCATCGAAGGTCCGCGGGCGCATGCGCTCGGCAATGGGGAGCGTCGCGCTCCGCCTGGACTTTCCCGTTATGTTCGAACAGTGACCCGGATGAGCTCATGGGCGTGCACCTCACGGCTGCCAAGACTGGTTTGGATGTCGAGTTTGACGATAAGATTCGGATAGATTATCACGTTCACTATAACGCACTCTTACAGCGGACAGGCTCTGTTGAAGGGGTATTCCGAACATGATTCGCAATCAATCTACCGGTGGCGATAACACTGACCCACGCGCATTGGCGAGAAAAACCCTTACTTACCGGTGGGTCTGCCTCGGTCTGTTATCTCTGGTAATGTTGGTGGCCTTCTTCATACGTCTTGCCCCGGCGGTCGCCCTGCCCAACCTGCGTGACGAGTTCGTGATAAACGTCGCTCAGCTGGGTCTGGTCACCTCGCTATTCATGTGGCCATTCGCACTGATGCAGCCAGTCGCGGGGATTCTGACCGACGCCTTTGGCGCGAGGCGCACTGTAACGATTTTCCTGATCATGGCAGGGACAGGGCAGTTATTGTTTGCCCTGGCCCCAACCTTTCCCCTTGCCTTGGCAGGAAGGGCTCTTGCCGGCTTTGGGTTTTCGGTCCTATTTGTCGGCGCATCCATGATTATGGCGCAGTGGTTCCGGCCCAGGGAGTTTGCAACTTTGACCGGGCTCTGGACTTCGGTGGGCAACATCGGCGCCCTGACCGCTGCCGCTCCTCTAGGCTTTTTGATTGCCCAGATAGGATGGCGTGGAAGCTTCGGTCTCACTGGACTGACAGTGCTGGCGCTCGCCCTTTTCGTCTTCACCATGGTTCGCAACCGGCCCGCCGACCTGGGATTTCCATCCATTGCCGAGATAGACAACGCGCCAAAGCTACCTTCAGCCAGTCTGCCCCTGCCACTACGGCAAGGCGTTACGGCCATCCTGCGCGAGCGCAATACCTGGCTATTGGGTGGCTATGGTTTCACCCTATTTGGCACGATGACCATGACTCAGGGGTTTTTAGCCGTCCCCTACATGATGGACGTCTACCATTTCAGCCAGCAGCAAGCGGCCAACTACCTCACCCTCTGGGCAGTTGGGTTGATCATCGGTTGCTCTCTTTGGGGCTTTGCGGCGGACCGAGTGTTCATGACGCGGAAAGGCGTGGTCTTCTGGGGAGCCATCGTCTACTTGCTTTTATGGTTGCTCCTGGCCATCCAGCCAGAGGGCTTACCGTCTGGGGTACTGTTGCTGGCCATGTTCTGGGGCGGATTTTTTGCCGCTACTTGGATCCCGATTTATGCCCAACTCAGAGACTTTATACCGCCTCAGATGCTGTCCACGGCCATGGGTGTACTGAATATGTTTTTGTGGCTGGGAGGCGCTTTATACCAACAGGTCAGCGGACTGATTCTGGAGGGCTTCGCCGACGCCTCCGGGGAAGCGCCTATGATGGCTTATCGTGTCGTGATCTGGCTTGCATTGGCCTCGGTGGAAGTCAGCATCGTGCTGATTGGGCTGAGCACGGAAAAAAGATTGACGAAGGGTTCCATCTGATGTTGAAACGCAGGTGCTAAAAGGCAGGGATACCACTGCTGCATATTCACCAATACCGGCAACCGTAAAGCCCTAAAAAGCATTTCGCGAGACGCTCATATTGACACCCAATCCACCCCCCTTCTATAATTTCGCTTGAACCCGCATTATTAAAAATTTAATCGTCTAGGCACGTAGGGGAGCTCGGTTTAGCCGGGCTGAGAGGGAGGCCGCATCTGCCACCGACCCTTGCGAACCTGATCTGGGTAATTCCAGCGGAGGGAAACGGGCTAGAGCGCTAACTATTGTTAGGCCGTCAGGACTTGTTCGTTGACGGCTTATTTTTTTGCCCAGGACGACCAGCAAACGGCGGGATTTCTTAATACGGTAGGCACAGATAGGTACCAATCAGATGTCAACGGACACAGCGGTCCGTCCAAAAATACAGGTCGAAGCGGTGCGTAAGTCCTACGTCATTGACGGCGAACGCCAGGAAGTCCTGGCGGGCGTGGACCTGACGGTGAACGAAGGCGAATTCGTCAGCATCATCGGCCCCAGCGGCTGTGGCAAAAGCACGCTGCTCAATATCATCGCCGGCCTGGACCAGCCTGACTCGGGCCAGGTTGAGCTTTCGGGCCTCACTGACATGAGACTTGGCCAGACGGGGTACATGCAGCAGAAAGACCTGCTCTTGCCCTGGCGTTCAGTGTTGGACAACACGATCTTGGGCTTGGAGCTGCGGGGAGTGCCCAAGAAGCAGGCACGAGAACAAGCGCTGCAGTACACCAAAGAGTTTGGTCTCAAGGGCTTTGAGCACCAGTACCCCTACGCCCTCTCCGGTGGCATGAGGCAGCGGGCCGCTTTTCTCCGGACCATGCTGATGGACCAAGACGTGATACTGCTGGACGAGCCGTTCGGCGCCCTAGACGCTCTGACCCGCATACAGATGCAGGAATGGCTACTCCAGCTATGGGAATCGCTGAACAAGACCATCGTCCTGATCACCCACGACGTAGATGAGGCCCTTTTATTGTCGGACCGGGTGTACCTGATGACCGCCAGACCGGGCCGGGCCACCCTGGCGCTGGACGTAGCACTGCCCCGACCTCGCCATTACGACATGGTCACCGGGCCTGATTTCAGCGCCCTCAAAGCACAGTTGATGGAACCACTGCGTTCTCAGATAAAGGCAACCGGCTAACGCATATGGAATTCTTGAAGAAAGCCACCGGCCTGTTCACCTGGCTGTTACCAGTTGCCATCCTTATCGGGTTGTTGGTTGCTTGGGAGTTGTGGGTGCAGCTGGCCGACGTTCCCAAATGGCAGCTACCGGCGCCCTCGGCCGTTGCCAAAGAACTAGGGGCCAGCAGGGACCTACTGTGGGACCACACGCTGGTGACCCTTCAAGAGATCGTGGTGGGGTTCCTGGCGGCGCTGGTCGCGGGGTTGGTGTTGGCCAGCGGAATAGCCTACTCCAGGGTGTTGGAACGGTCGGTCTACCCCATCGTCATAGCTTCCCAAACCGTGCCCATCATCGCCATTGCGCCGCTGCTGTTGATCTGGGTTGGCTACGGGCTGACACCCAAGATAATCATCGTTGCCCTGATCTGCTTCTACCCCATCGCTGTGAACACCGTCGACGGCCTGAAAGCGACCGACCCTGACATGGTCAACATGCTACGAACCCTGGGCGCTTCCCGGTGGCAGATATTCACCAAGCTGCAGATACCGACCGCGCTGCCCTTCATGTTTTCCGGGATCAAGATCGGAGTTTCCGTAAGCGTGATCGCCGCCGTGATTGGGGAGTGGGTTGGGGCCAGCGAGGGCCTCGGCTACCTGATCACTTACTCCCAACCCCTGTTCCTCACGGCCAGGGTTTTCGCCGCGATATTCGTGCTCTCTGCCATGGGCATCGGGCTATTCATTCTCGCGGTGGTTGCCGAGCGGATGATGATGCCCTGGCATTTCAATGAGAAACGTTCCAACTCGATGCGCCAACTATAAGTTCAGAAACATTCAGACCGAATAGATATAAAAGGAGACATAGCACCATGAAATTTTTAACCAAGAGGGTCTTCATCCTGTTCTCACTACTGTTCATCGTCACCATGGTGGCGGCGGTAGCCTGCGGAGGGGACGATGAGCCCGAGGAACTCACCAAGGTATCGCTCGCACTCGACTGGTTCCCCTGGTCCAACCACTCAGGTCTCTACGTGGCCCAGGAACGGGGTTACTTCGAAGAACAAGGGCTGGATGTGACCATCTACGTCCCTGGCGACCCGTCCACCGTGCTCTTAACTGTAGAAGCCGGCCGGGACGACTTCGGGATCAGCTACCAACCGGAACTGCTCCTTGCACGTGAACAGGGCATCGATGTGGTTTCGATAATGGCCATGGTCCAGCACCCGCTGAACTCAGTTATGGCCCTCACGGAGTCGGGCATAGTTGAGCCAAAGGACCTGAAGGGCATGAAGGTCGGCGCGCCCGGCCTGCCTTCGGACGAGGCGTTGATCGACACCATGCTCCGTAGCCAGGGCCTGACCATCGATGACGTTGAAATGGTCAACGTTGGGTTCGATCTGATCCCAGCCCTGATCAGCAAGAACGTGGATGCCATCGTCGGCGCCTACTGGGTCCACGAGTCCATATCGGCCAACAACCAGGGCTTCGATCTGAACATCATGCGCATGGAAGAGCACGGCGTTCCCGACTTCTATGAACTGGTGATCGTGGCCAGTGAAGAAAAGATCGCCGACGACCCGGACGTCGTGCAGAGGTTCGTCAAGGCCGTCACGCGGGGATATAAGGACGCCATCGCCGATCCATTGGACGCCGTAGCGGTACTGAAATCGGTTAAGCCCGAGACCGATCTTGAGATTGAGAACCCCGGCGTTGCGCTGTTGGCCCCGCTGTGGGCAACCGATAACGGCGTGTTCGGCTGGCAGGAACAGGCCCGCTGGGAGGAGTTCGCCGAATGGATGGTCGCATCCGGCCGGCTCTCGTCCGCTGACGACGCCACAAAGGCCTACGACAATCAGTTCGTGGAGGGCGCCCGGTAGCACCGGCTAATGGCCTGCCCGGTGATATACTCTCTCTGCAGACTAAATCGCCTTTACAGCAGGCGTGCGTACTTGGGGGATAACACATAGATGTCGCTCTATTTTCTCTTGGGGTCTCTGACACATGACGGGCAGCGGATGCTGCATGGCAATGCCAATCTGATAGCTGACCGCACCCGGGACTTAAACGTCAATGGTGCGGAGATTCTGGGACAGTACGCCGTGTTGGGCCGCTACGACTTTGTGATGATGGTGGAGGCCAACGACAACGACGCCGTGGCCAGGTTGTCCCTGGAATTGGGGATGCGCACCGGTCTGCATCTTGAGACTTTGCCGGCCATCCCCATCGGATTCTTGGGAGACGGCAACCCTCCGGACCCGGCCGACCAGGCAGAGTCGGTAACGCTGACGCCCGATTACACCCCGGAGGAAGGGCCAGGGGACGAATAACCCTGCGGTGACCTGGCAACATCTCCGGTCTTAAGGATTAGATTACATTGGCACTGAGCGATGATTTACGGTCCGGAGTGGGGCCCATCTGGGAGTCGGTGGTTACTCATCCGTTCGTAACCGAGATGGCCGATGGCTCTTTGGACCCGGCCAGATTCAGAATCTACTTCGATCAGGACTACCTGTTCCTTCGCGACTGGTCTATCCTACTCAGCCTGGCCACCGCCAAAGCGCCCGACTTCGATGCTGCCCGTGAGCTTGTCGGCTTCTTGCACCTGGGCTTGGGCGGTGAAGAAGGTCTGTTCCAAGAGGCCTTCCGGGAGCGGGGCCTGTCCCGAGAGGAAGTAAAAGACCTCCCCTACCTGCCCACCACTCAGAACTACAGTGGCTACCTGCGCACCCAGGCCTACGAGGGCACTTTCACAGAGGTCATCGCGACGTTACTTGCCGTGGAGTGGCCCTACCTGGACTGGGCTGAGAATGCCGAGAAGGCCGGCATGAAACCCGGCAATCACTACTACCAGACCTGGATCGACATCCACACCAGCCCTGGCATGTCCGGGTTCGTTTCCTGGCTGCGTAGCGTGGTTGATGGATCTGCTCCCACCACGGAACAGCAGAAGAAACTGCAGGGGATTTTCCGGGACGTATTGCGCTACGAGTATCAGTTCTTCGACATGGCTTATCACGGGGAGACATGGCCCTAGTAAACCCCTCACATTCGTGGTTCGATGAGATTTGACGCTACTCGTCCTGGCTGAGTGCAGAAAAATGACCACGCCCATCAGCACCTTCCATTGCCCCATCGAGATCGGCCCCAGAGACGGTTCCCGGTTCCAGCGGGTGATCGTCGTCGCCGGCTCGGAAAACATCTATTCGGTCCTGCCCTCCGCCCTACTGGAGATGCTGGGCGTTGAGACGGAGTGGGAATCACGGTTCACGCTGCCCGGCGGCGGATGGGAGATGCTGCCCATGGCCGAGGTCAGGGTGCGAATCAACGGCCAGGAACGCACCACCATCTGCGTCTACGGCAAGGCTGACGGAGAGCCGATTCTTGGCCGCCACACCCTGGCTGCCTTTGGCCTGGCCGCCGACCACGACCAACAAGAGTTGGTCCAAGCGGACATGTTTTTGAGTTAGCGTTTTTTTCGGGTTGGCAAGGAATTGGCCGCCGTTCGTGGTGAGCTCCGTCGAACCATCACCCTGAGTAAGCCAACATCACGTCCGGCGGAACCACCGATAGCCAGTGCGCGCCCTTCGACGGAGCTCAGGACAAACGAAAGGACGAACGGTTTTCTCTGATCGTGGATACCCCGGCGGGTCCGAATGTCCGACCCAACATGCCTAGCTCCCACCCCCTACGTTATAATGCCTGATTAGTAATCTATAGGTAGTTACACAACCGGCAGATAGTCGCCGGTCTTGAGGACCGCTTTACCCGATGTTTAAACCCGTATCCAGCCGCGTCAGTTTCCCGGATTTGGACGCCAACGTCCTGAAGCAATGGAAGGAGAAGGACGTCTTCCGGCGCACCGAGTCCGAACGGCCCGACGCCCCACTCTTCATGATGTACGAGGGCCCGCCCACGGCCAACGGTAGCCCCGGCATCCACCACGTTTTGGCCCGCGTCTTCAAAGACGTGATCTGCCGATACCGCACCATGAAGGGCTTCCGTGTGCCCCGCAAGGGCGGCTGGGACACCCACGGCCTGCCCGTGGAACTGGAAGTGGAAAAAGAACTGGGCCTGAAGAGCAAACGGGACATCGAAGAATACGGCATCGAGGCTTTCAACAAGAAATGCCGGGAAAGCGTCTTCCGCTACGTGAAAGAGTGGGAGACCATGACCGACCGCATCGGCTACTGGGTCGACATGGAAGACCCCTACGTCACCCTGCACAACAACTACATCGAATCCGGCTGGTGGATGCTGAAAACCCTGTGGGACAAAGACCTGCTCTACCAGACCATGCGCGGCACTCCACATTGTCCCCGCTGCGTAACCAGTCTCAGCTCCCACGAGGTGGCCCTGGGCTACCGGGAAGACACGCCCGACCCATCCGTGTTCATCAAGTTCCAGGTGGACCCAGCAGCGTCGGCTGACAAAGCCGAGGTTCTGGAGAAACTGGGCGCCGGGAGCACGGACGTGTTCCTGCTGGCCTGGACGACCACCCCTTGGACCCTGCCCGGCAACACCGGCCTGGCTGTCGACGAAAACGCCGACTACAGCATCGTTGAATTGGACGGCGAGGGCGGCAGCCACCGTTTGGTGCTGGCCCAAGCCCTGGTCTCAGCCAACATCACTCAAGACCACAAGATCGTCGGTTCTGTCAAAGGCGCAGACCTGGTCGGTTTGGGCTACACGCCCCTCTACCACCCGATAGAATTCGGATCTCAGGTGCGCCGTTTCGTGCGCCGACCCGGTCCCGGCGGGATGATCACCGACCTGGAAGACAGCACCGAATTCGCACCGAAAGTAATATCCGCCGATTTCGTGTCCCTTGGTGACGGCACGGGTATCGTCCACATCGCACCTGCGTTCGGTGACGAGGACTTGGGCGTGGGTCGTGATAAAGAACTGGCCTTCGTGCAGCCTGTGGACCTACAGGGAATCATCACCGGCAACTACCCGTTCGCCGGCAAGTTCGTCAAGAGCGCCGACAAAGAGATCATGGAGGAACTGACCGAACGCGGCCTGCTGTTCCACCAGGACATCTACAGGCATACCTACCCCTTCTGCTGGCGCTGCGACACCCCGCTGCTCTACTACGCCAAGAGTTCCTGGTACATTCGCACGTCGGCCCTGAAAGACGACTTGGTCAGCGGAAACGACACCATCAATTGGTACCCCGATTACATCAAGGACGGACGCTTCGGCGAGTGGCTGCGCAACAACGTGGACTGGGCCATCTCCCGGGAGCGTTATTGGGGCACTCCCATCCCGATCTGGCGGTGTCGGGAATGCGACCACACGATCTGCATCGGCGGCGTCGACGAACTTAGGGGCATGGCCGGTGTAAATGGCAGTCTGGACGCCGATACCCTGGACCTGCACCGCCCCTATGTAGACAACGTCATCTTGGACTGCACAGCGGAAGACTGCTCCGGCAAAATGCACCGCATCCCTGAGGTCATGGACGCCTGGTTCGACTCGGGTGCAATGCCCTTCGCCCAATACCATTATCCATTTGAGAACGACACCATCGACCAAGACGGCCGCTTCCCTGCCGACTACATCTGCGAGGCGGTCGACCAGACCCGCGGTTGGTTCTACAGCCTGCATGCCCTGTCCACTCTGATCAAGGGCCAGCCAGCCTACAAGAACGTCATCTGCCTGGGACTGATCCTGGACGAGAAGGGCCGCAAGATGAGCAAGCGGGTGGGCAACGTGGTCGAGCCGCTTTCAGTGCTCGACGAGCACGGCGCCGACGCCCTGCGCTGGTACCTGTTCACGGCCTCCCATCCCGGCGAGCCCAGACGGTTCTCCGGCAAGCTGGTCAGCGAGACCCTCCGAAAAGTGATGCTCACGCTATGGAACGTCTATTCGTTCTTTATCGGCTATGCGGAGATCGATAAATTCGACCCATCTGAAACGCCCGCCGATTGGAAGCCCGAGAATGAGCTTGACCGCTGGGTTTTATCTGAGTTGAACACTTTGATCGCCCAGGTAGACGGCTACATGGACGGCTACGACCCGACCAACGCCGGCCGCCGCATCCAGGAATTCATCGATCAGCTATCCAACTGGTACGTGCGCCGCAGCCGCCGCCGCTTCTGGAGAAACGAGGGCGACGCCGACAAGCTGTCCGGGTATATAACCCTGCACACCTGCCTGGTTACGGTTGCCAAGCTGATGGCTCCCCTGGCACCCTTCGTCGCCGAGGAGCTGTACCAGAACCTGGTCTGCTCGGTCGACCCATCGGCCCCCGACAGTGTTCACCTGTCCGACTACCCGGTGGCGGATGAATCGCTGGTCGACCAGCCGCTGATGGACGCCACTCAGTTGGCCATGAAAGTGTCGAGCATGGGCCGGGCCGCTCGTTCCAAAGCAGGACTCAAGGTTCGCCAACCCCTGGCCAATGCACTAATCAGAGTTCGAACTGAGGAAGAACGGACATACATAGAGCAGATCCGGTCCCAAATTCTGGAAGAGTTAAACATCAAAGACATCCGAGTGCTAGAGGGTGGCGAGGCTTTACTAACGACAATATCAGAAGTAGCCGGTGACCAAACGGACATAATCCTTGCGGTGGGAGATTACTCCGTGTCACTCGAAAGCGGTTACATGGTTGCAGTAAATGGCGCTCTCAGCGATGCACTGAAAGAAGAAGGCCGCGCCCGGGAAATGGTCCATCTAATTCAAGGCGAACGCCGGTCTTCGAATTTCGAAGTCACCGATCGGATTGTGACCTATTATCGATCTCCGGCAGAGATTGCAAACTTAATGCAGGGTGATTTTTCAGACTACATTCGAAATGAAACCCTGAGTACCCAACTCGTTGACGGCGCGCCGCCTGCCGGTGTTGCCATGGAGACTGTCAAGATTAACGGCATAGAATTCGAGCTTGCCGTGCTTCAGGTGTAGAACATCCGCTCGTCCTGAGCCCGTCGAAGGGCACGCATAAGTCATAGCTCTGATGGAAGCCGGTACCTTGAAGTGGTGGTTCGACAGGCTCACCATGAGCGGGTAATGGAGGGGATTTTCGGTCACACACATCTCAAAACCATAAGATAAACTCATGGCAGGCGATGTAAAACCGATTCCCGAGGGATTCCACTCGGTCACGCCCTACCTGTGCATCAACGGGGCGTCGGACGCCATTGATTTCTACAAAAAGGCTTTCGACGCAGAGGAGCTGATACGGATTCCCAGTCCCGATGGGACGATTGGCCATGCCGAGATTCAGATAGGCGATTCCCGCATCATGCTCTCGGACGAGAGCGAAGATATGGATTTCCGCAGCCCGCCAACCATCGGTGGCACGCCAGTACACATCTATCTCTACGTGGAAGACGTCGACCGAATATTCGGGCAGGCCATTGCCGCCGGGGCCAAGGAATTGATGGCCCTGGAAGACCAATTCTGGGGTGACCGCACCGGGACAATAGTGGACCCATTTGGACACCGCTGGTATCTCAGCACCCACAAGGAAGACCTGACTGAAGAAGAGCTGAACGCGCGCGGCACAGCTTTCGGAAGGTTCGTAGGGGGGCAACGCTTGCGGGCCAGCGAAACCCCAAGATAGAAGGCGTCGAGATTACCCTGGCTGGGGGTTATATTTAGCCTCCTCAACCGCTCATCCTGAGCCTGTCGAAGGACCTCTCCACGACAGGCTTGGTTTCCCCGAAGCAAAAGCCCCCACCCTAACCCTCCCCCGTTGCGACGGGGGAGGGGATTTTCTTCCTGAACCCGTCTAAGAAGCCAGTCATAAATCCAGCCTGTGGTATCATCCAGCCTCGAACAAATCGAGATGAGGTGCATCTATGCCGTACGGTGATAACGATTGGCTGGCTTTAACCCAGGAGCCCACTCTGGAACCGGAGCTCCCAATCTGCGACCCGCACCACCACTTCTGGGATGTCCGGCCCGGAAGCATCCCCTACCAGCGGTATCTCCTCCATGAGTTGAACGCTGATATCTACAGCGGACACAACGTCCGCTCGACTGTCTTCGTGGAAGCCAGGTCCATGTACAACGCGGAAGCGTCTGAGGAACTGCAGCCGGTGGGCGAGGTCGAGTTCGTCCAGGGTCTGGCAGCGGCCAGCGCCAGCGGCGTGTATGGCCCAAGCCGGGCAGCAGCAGGCATCATAGGTCACGCCGACCTGAAACTCGGCGCAAATGTCGCTCCGGTCTTGGATGCACTCCAAGCAGCCAGCCCCAACCGGTTCCGCGGCATACGGCACAACGTGACTTGGAACACCGACCCCACTTGGGACAACCGGGAGACCGAGGGCATACTGGCCGACGCCAAGTTCCGGGAAGGGGCCAAGGTGCTCAGTCAGAAGGGATTGCGCCTGGACATGATGCAGTCCTTCCCACAACTACCGGAGATCGCCGACTTCGCCAGGGCTTTTCCGGACCTGCCGATCATCGTCAATCACATCGGTGGCGTCAGCCGGGTCGGCATCTACGCCGGTAAAGACGACGAGATAATCCCAGTCTGGAAAGCGGGTATTGCCGCGGTCGCAGCCTGCCCTAATGTCACCATGAAACTAGGCGGACTGGGCATGCCCAGGTTCGGTTTCGACTGGCACGGCAGAGAGAAACCCATCGGCTCGGCAGAGGCGGCCGAGTCCATGGCCCCGTGGATGAATTACTGCATCGAGCAATTCGGACCGGACCGGTGCATGTTCGAAAGCAACTTCCCGCCAGACAAATCGTCATTCTCCTACAACGTCATGTACAACGCTTTCAAGTTGCTATCCAAAGGCTATTCGGTGTCAGAGCGGGCCGCCCTGTTGCATGACACGGCCGTGCGCGTCTACGGCATCTAGCTTTAAACCAACCTTCGGAGGCCCAACATGGAACCCGTAATCAGAAATATTAGCGATCACTTTGACGGGACGAACGCCGTCCGTCTGATTAACCTGGATGACAATCCGCCGACCTGCACGCTCAGTTACTCGCAGATCGAGCCCGGCAAGACCAGCGCGCACCACATCCACGAGTGGGAGCACGAGGTCTATATCATCGCCGGCAATGGCACCCTGATCTGTGATGGCGAGAAATACCCGGTCAAGGCCGGCGACGCCATGTTCATCCCGCCCAACGTCGACCATTACACACTCAACGACGGCAATGGTGGGGATATCCACCGCATAGAGATCAACCCTCTGATAGCCGCGCAGAGCGGGGGTGCGAAGAATGATGGCGGTCAAGGCACCGGTCAGCCGCCGGTGATTCGCAACCATTCGGAACTGGACCGGAGCCAGGGCCACGTCCTGATCACCAGCCAGGACGGCGCGAAAAACTACATCATGCTCCACAACAACCCCATGCAGCCGGGGGCGGTCAGCCACCCCGACACCGGCGGCCATATTCACGAATGGGAACACGTGGTCTACATGCTAGAAGGCACCGCCACTCTGGTCTGCGGCGGCAAGGACTACACAGTCTCAGCAGGCGACGCCATCCTGGTTCCGCCCAACGAACACCACCAGTGGAAGAACGAGTCGCAGGCCCCGGTGTCGCGCGTCACCTACAACCCAGTGTCCTCTGAGGCTGCGGAGCACTAGAAACTAGGCAAATCGAACCTCGGAGAGGAGACGATCATGGCCGATTACATTCCTAGCATCAGCGATTGGGTTGCCGAACAAGTCGAGCTCTACGAAGGCAGCGGCGGCACCGAAGGAAATACGCTAAGGGACACAGGCCTGCCAGTAATCATCGTAACAAACACGGGCCGCACGTCCGGCGCGATTCGCAAGACACCGCTGATGAGAGTAGCGGACGGCAATAATTACGTACTCGTAGGCTCCAAGGGTGGAGCACCGAAAGATCCGGTGTGGGTCTACAACCTCCGAGCGAATCCGAAAGTCTTGATTCGAGATAAGACAGAAGTGCAACCAATGCGGGTCCGCGAAGTAGAGGACCATGCCGAGAGGAGCCGCCTTTGGGATATCGCGGTCGAGGCGTTTCCACCGTACAAAGAATACCAGGAGAGGACCGACCGCGTGATTCCGGTCTTCGTTGCCGAGCCAGCTTAGCCCTTAGTCCATATAGGGAATGATCCGGTCTCCGATCAAGTCGATGGTTTTCATTATCTGAGCGTGGGACGGGCCTCCCGAGTGGGCGTGCCGCAACCGGAGCAGGCATGACTCGGCATTGGTCGCGTCGCTCCACCGCTGGAATTCGTTCAAGCACTCTTCAGGGTCGCCCATGATCAGGCGGTCCTTGGCCACGCGTTCCAGGGTCAGTTCCGACTCGCTCTTGATGGACAGGAACTCTGGCAGACCGTTCTGCCAGTAATACTTGTACGCCTGCATGACCTCCGGGCCGTAGACCTCCTCGGCCTCTTTCCGGGAGCTGGCCACCCAGGCGTCCCGCATGATAATGGGCGCAGGCGTCTTGCCAGCAGCCACGGCGAAGTCCTTGTACCGGTCGATCAATTTGACCGTGCTGTCCAGCGTGGTGCTGGGCGTGGTGACGATCGCATCACCGATGTTGGCGGCACGCCGTGCACTGACCGGGGCGCTCGCCCCGATCCACAGAGGCGGCGTTGGCTTCTGTACGGGGTCAGGTCGTACGGTGAGGTTTTCTATCTGATGGTGCTTGCCGTTGTAGGAAAACTCCTGACCAGACCAGCACTTCCGCAGTATCTCCACCTTCTCTTCGAATAGCTCAACGCGGTCGGCCATGTTGACGCCGAGGGCATCGAAGTCCGCCTGCTGGTAGCCCAATCCAACGCCGACGGTCACTCGTCCCTTGGAGATAATATCCAAAGTGACCACATCTTCGGCCAAGCGCACGGGATGGTGAAGCGGCAACAGGATCACCGAAGTACCAACCCTCAGGGTGGTGGTGGCCGCTGCCACGGCGGTACAGACGATCAGCGGAGAAGGCAAAAACCCGTCCTTGTCCTGGTGGTGTTCTCCAAAGAAACACGAATCGAACCCAGCCTGTTCGGCCAACTTCGCTTCTTCGATAACTTCGTCTACGCACCTAGGCAAGTCTTCGCCCCTGGGCGGGTTGGCGATGGAACTATAGATCCCAAATTTCATGGAGTAACCGCCTTCGTTCGTTGATTCCCACTCGTCTTGAAGCATACCACCGTATAGAATGGCCAGGTCATGGTGGTGCGATGCCGGCGTCCCGCCAAGGTCCGTCCGTCCTGAGCTCCGTCGAAGGGCGCGCATCAGTCATAATATTGGTGTGGTTACCCCGTCCGGCTAACAGGAAACAAAAACCTCTCAACCGTGTCGGAGGTGAGGGTTCTTGTTCTCGGTCAACCAGGTTTATCGCGGAGCGGTGGTTCGACGGGATCACCACGAACGACATCCACCGATTCTGAATTCCAGCAAAAGCGCTCATCCTGAGCTCCGACCGTCGGTCGAGAGTCTCGATCATTCGGACCCGTCGAAGGAGCCAGCGATGCCCGAACTGCCTGAGGTAGAGAACACCCGCCGGAACCTGGTTAGGGCGGGACTGCCTGGCGCAACCATCACCAGCGCCAATATCACCTGGACCAACACGGTCAAGAAACCTTCGGCAGCGGAACTGGCGAGCGGCCTCAAAGGACGCACCATCCAGTCCATAGACCGACGCGGCAAGTTCTTGATTCTGCCTCTTTCCGGTAGCGGTCCCGCCAATTTCATAGTTCATCTGGGGATGACCGGTCGGCTCTTGGTCCAGCCCCAATCCCAGGAAGCGGACCCCTTGACCCGGCATTCTTTCCCACTGGACGACGGACGTGAGCTACGTTTCGTTGACGGGCGAAAATTCGGCAAACTGTGGTTGGTGGACTCGCCTTCGGAGGCCTTGCCGGCCATGAGCCCCGAACCCTTCGATGACGAATTCACCGTCGAGACCCTGGCCGAGTCGTTCGCCGGTAAAAAGGCCCCCGTGAAGGCCCTGCTGTTGGAGCAGGGAATAGCCTGCGGCCTGGGGAACCTGTACGCCGATGAGTCTTTGTTCCTTGCCGGCATACACCCAGAGCGGCCTGCCTCGGGGTTGTCAGTCGATGAAATCGCCATACTCAGGCAATCGATAATCGAGGCCCTTTCTGCCGCCTACGGAGTCTACGACCGTGCCCGTGACCAGCATTGGCCCGACCCGCCCACGGCACTTATGACCTGGAGCCACCCCCGTGACGTTAAGTCCGCCTGCCCCAACTGCGCGACGAACATGACAGCCATTAGGGTCCGCGCCCGGGGCACCTATTTCTGCTCTAAATGCCAGACCTAAATCCGACCTAAATCCGAATCGCGAGGCCTCAGATGCCAGACCACGACCTGTTGATCATCTACACGTCCAAGAACGGCCGCACCGGCGGAATGGTGGAGCCCATCCGGCAGGGTATGGAAGATGCCGGCGCCAGCACCCTAGTCCGCACCGTTGAAGAGGTGAAATGGGAGGAGATGCTGTCCGCCAAGGGCGTGATCGTCGGCACGCCGGTCCGTTTCGGAGACGTCGACTGGCAGATCAAGCGGCTATTTGATACCACGGCCTTTCAGGACTACCCCGGCCCGTTGTCAGGCAAGGTCGGCGGGGCGTTCACGGGTGGCGGTCGGCCGGGCAGCGGCGCAGAGCTTGCCCTGCTCAGCATGCTACACATCCTGCTGAACCACGGCATGGTCATCCAGGGCAACGCCTTCACCTCACACTACGGCCCGGTGGCCCTCCGCGACTTCCCCGAAGAAGAAGTCACAGCCATCTGCAGCGCCTGGGGAAAGCACTGGGCGGAGTTGGTTCAAAAGCTCAACCCGGCAGGGTAAGAAAATTCCCTCTCCCGTTGCTACGGGCGAGGGTTAGGGTGAGGGCTAAACGTTCGGCGCTTGCCACTCTCCAAAAATATCGCGGAGCGCACCTGATACCTCTCCAACCCCACCGCTCGTCCTGAGCCTGTCGAAGGGCCGGCAGCAGTCATGCCTTGAATAGCATCATCGCCCACAATCGGTGGTTCGACAGGCTCACCATGAGCGGAACTAAACCAACCTACATTCCACAAAAACCGCTCTGACGCAGATTCTTAAACGTTCGGCGCTTGCCACTCTCCGAAAATATCGCGGAGCGCACCTGAGACCTCTCCGACCGTGGCGAACGACCTGATGGCCTCTAGAGTTGGCGGCATCAGGTTTCCGCCTTCGCTGGCGACTGTCTTAAGTTCCTCCAGAGAACGGGTGAAAATCTTATCGTCCCGTTGCCGCCGGAGGTCTTGCACCTGCTCCACGGCGTTCTTGGAGACTGTGGGGTCGGGAGTGTGCAACTCGATGGGCGGGACTTCATCGGTGGTGAAGCGGTTCAAACCCACGACTACCCGGTCTCCCTGCTCCACTTCCCGCTGGAACCGGTAGGCCTCTTCGCCGATCTCCTGCACGACCCAACCCGACTCGATCGCCGCGACCATTCCACCGCGTTCCTCGATGCGCTTCAGGTACGTTTCGGCCTTCTCTTCAATCTCATCGGTGAGACTCTCGACGTAGTAGGAACCGCCCAACGGGTCGATCACGTCGGCCAGCCCACTCTCGTAGGCAACGATCTGTTGGGTTCGCAGAGCCAGCGTGGCGGCCTCTTCTGACGGCAGGGCATGGGCTTCGTCCATGGACGCCGTATGCATCGATTGCACCCCAGCCATGGCCGCGATGACCGTATGCAGGGTCACCCTGACGACGTTGTTCTGCGGCTGCTGGGCCACCAGAGTACTGCCGCCGCTGCCCGCCCCGGCCCGGAAGGTCAGCGAGCGGGGGTTCGTGGCACCGTAGCGTTCCTTGAGCAGCCGGGCCCACAAACGGCGCGCGGCCCGGAACTTGGCCACCTCTTCTAATACGTTGTTGAACACACTGAAGTTAAAAGCGATACGGGGAGCAAAATCGTCGATCTTCATGCCCCGGGATAATGCCTCATCCAGATAGGCGCAGGCGTTCCCGAAGGCAAACGCTAGCTCTTGCACCAAGCTGGAGCCGGCCTCCCGCACGTGGTAGCCGCAGATATTTATGAAGTTCCAACGTGGCAGGTGCTGGGCGCAATATTCGAATAGGTCCACCGACATCTTCAGCGACGGGCCAGGAGGGAAGATGTAGTTTCCCCTGGCGATGAATTCTTTCAGGATGTCGTTCTGGGTGGTGCCACCGATCTGCTCCAGCGGGATCCCCTGTTCTTGGGCGGTCACCAGGTACATGGACAGCACCGACTGGGCCGAAGCGTTGACGGTGAGGGACGGCGTGACCTGCTTCAGCGGCAGGTCCTTGAAGAGGGTCTCCATCTGGCGCACGGAGGGACAGGAAATGCCCACCTTGCCTACTTCGCTGGTCGCCTGGGGATGGTCGGGGTCCATGCCCAATTGGGTCGGCAGGTCAAAGGCCACGTTCATGCCAGTCAGGCCCTGGTCCAGCAGGTGCCTGAACCGTGAATTGGTCTCCTCAACCGTGTCGTAGCCAGCGTATTGGCGCATCGTCCAAAGGCGGCCGCGGTACATGTCGGGCCGGATGCCACGGGTGAACGGGTATGCGCCGGGAAAGCCCAAATCCTTCAGGTAGTCTTGCTCGGTGGCGTCTTCCGGGGTGTAGACCGACTTCAAAGGCGTGCCGTAGCTGGTCTCAGGCGGGGGTTTGGGTTCCGACTGCCGAGCCAGAGCGTCGGCCAGCCTGCCCTCGTACTCTCGTCCGGCTTCCTGTAAATCCTTATTGTCGGCGTCGTCGGCCATGGTTACTCCTGCGTCTCCCAGTCAATTCGGGGCAATCGTAGCACAGGGGGTCAGGTTCTATTAGGGCGGCGGCGGAACCCGAAAGGCGCAACTCGCAGATGAATTACGAGGTTACGCAGTCAAACGCGCACATGCCCCAAATATATTAAACGACCCCGCGTGGGTCCCAACTCCGATTGCAATTAGAAGCCCCATGGACGCTCCGCCAACTCCCCAATTAGCCCATTCCGTAATTAACAACAATTTGCGTCTCCTGAGCTGGAAAACAACGAATAAAATTGATGGGAAACCAGCCAGAATTACCGCTAACGTCCAGGCTAACGCCGACTCCATGTCTTTGGCCGACACGAGTAGTCGCGCTATGAATATTTCATCGCCGGAATTCGCGAAAGGCAACGTGACAAGGACGAATAATGATCGAGGTAGCCACGAAAATATGAGTACAGCTAATGCTACTCTGCTGGCAGGGTTCCAACGCATTAACCAAATGGCTGCAATCACTCCAGGAATCAATTGAGCGATTAAGCCCACGTGAAGAGCAATCAGTTGGTTACTGGCTGACAACGAACCTGTGAAAACAACCTGTAGCCACTGGAAGCATGGACTTGCGTCCGAAATTTCATAAACTACCCAGTGCCCTAACTCATGGATTCCCGCAAAAGTTCCAATAGCGAAGATGAGTCCGAGCCCGAATTCAGCAATTCTTGCTCGTAAGACCCGAATTCCCGATGCCTCAGAGCCCAGCTAAACCGACGTCCCGTAGATCTGGTCGGGGACCACTATGACCGCGGCGCGGTTGTCGTCGATCATGGCCTGGTCGTACTCGGGCCAGTTGGGGTGGTCGGTGTTGGTGGCGGCACGGTAGACGTCCCGCAGGGCGTCGCGCAGTTCGTCGGCGGAGGTGTTGTCCGGAGACAAGATCGTGGCCTTGCCCTCGAAAACTATGTAGCCCCACCAGTCCTGCTTGGAGACCATCAGCGAGCAGCGGGCGTCGCGTTGCAGGTTGAGCAGCTTGGCGCGGTCGGCTGTGGTCGAGAACGCCACGCCGTCCCGATAAGCCCCACAGGTCACTACACTCATCTGGGGCATCCCGTTCTTCCGGAAGCAACTCAGCACGCCTTGATGGTTCTCCGTCGCAAATTTCTTGACGTTATCCGTTAGCATCTTCATCCACCTCTTCCAGGTCTACTCTTGTGTCCACAATAGGCCGGGCGTTGAAATCGATCTCGTACATATCGTAATTGGTTGGCCGCATTCGCAGGCCCGCATAGACGCCCTGGGCGATGGTGTTGCCCTTATCGACGTAGAGCCGCAGCCCACAGACATCGCCCTGCTGCCGGGCGGTTTCAGCGGCGTAATAATGCAGGGCTTTATACACACCCTGCCGCCGGAATTCGGGTGTCACGTAGACGCTCTGTATCCACCAGAAAAAGGCGTTTCTCCAGTCGCTCCACTCGTAGGTGATCAGCAACTGGCCGACCGGGCGGCCGCTGTGCTCTCCGATCACGTAGAAGCCGCGGTCGTTGTTGTCGAAGACCTCCCGGACGCCGTCCCGGACGGTTTCCAGGTCCAGCATCTTGCCCTCGGTCTCTTCGGCCATGGCCATGTTGAAGTCGATGATGGTGTCCACATGCAACAAGGAAGCACGGCGGACCTGAACATTGCTACCCGGAACTGAAGTCAATTCTTTCTCCCTGATTTATCTTGGGCGGTCAGCTGAGCACAAAGGTTGAGCCATTCTCGTCTTTCAGGACCTCGATACGCACCGGGAACGCTTCTTTCAGGTCATCCAGGTGGGTGATCACCAGCACCTTTTCAAAGTCGTTGCCGATGACGCTGATCACGTCCAGTATCCGTTCCCGGCCCACGGAGTCCTGCGTGCCGAAGCCCTCATCTATGAACAGGGTCGGCAATGGCGCTCCCATCCGTTGGGCCAGCACCTTGGACAGGGCGATGCGCAGCGCCAGGTTGACCCGAAAGGCCTCACCGCCGCTCAAGAGTTCGTAGCTGCGCGTTTGGCCTTGGTCGTCGACAAATATCTCCAAGGTCTCCCTGGGTTCGCCCTTCCCGGAGGCCCTTTCTCGCTGGGTCTCCAATTTCACGTTCATCTGGTTATCGGTCATGCGGCCCAATAGTTCGTTGGTCTCGTTCTCCAACCGTGGCACCACCGTCTCGATGAGCATGGCCTGGACTCCCTGACGGCCGAATGCGGTCGACAGCTCTGAGTAGATCGACTGCTCATCTTGTAGCGCCGTCAGGCGGGCCGATTCGGACCTCAATTCTTGGGCCAGCGAGTCCTGACGCTCAACCTGATTGCGGAGATACCCCTGACGCTCGATGGCCTGCTGGATCTTGACGCCCGTCTCCCGTTCCGATTGCTCGGCCTGGGTGAAGTCGCTCTCCAAAGCGGCCAGGCCCACCACTGCTGCCTTGGCCTCCGCAGCCTGGGATTGGAGCAGTTCCACCTCGACCTTACGTCGTTGCACCATTCCGGCGTTCTGTTCTGCCGCTTCCTTGGCGCCGGGCAGCCCAGCCTCAGCCTGTTCCAGCAGCCGTTCTTGCTGGGCGAACGGTTCCAGGTCCTGGGTCTCTTGGAAGATGCGCTGGCGAGTGGCCGGGTCGTATTCCAGCTCCTGTATCTGGGCTTCCAATTTCTTCAGTTGGACCGACTCCTCAGCGGCAAATGAACCGTCCGCCAGGGTCGTGCGCATGGCCTCCAACTTTGGTGCGGCTTCTGACAGGTCGAGCCGGGCCTGGTTGGCTTCTTTTATCTGTTGTTCCATCTGCTGCAAGCCCACCTGCAGATTGGTCTGCGCCCTGGATAGGGCCTGTTCCTGCTGAGGTAGGCGGCCTTCCAGTTCCGTTGTCTCTACTTTGAGAGCGTTCACCTGGGCCGAGGTATCCCGGTATTCCTGGCGTTTGGCATCGATTTCAGCGGTAAACGTCTCCGCCAGCCGTTCGCAGCCATCTTCGCTCAAAGGAGTCCGGCACAGCGGGCAAACGGCTTCTTGGCCATTGGCGCCGTCGAGCAATTCTTTCTTGGCGGTCAGGTCTTTGCCCTCACTCACAGAGCGTACCAGGTCGCCCTGCAGCTGACCGGTCTTAACCGCCAGACCGTTCAGGCGTTCTCTCTCACCGGCCAGCGCCTTTTCCTGTTCTTCCAACCCCGGCCCTTCTCCCTGCAGCTGCTGTTGACTCTGTTGAAGCTGGTCCAGTCCCTGGGCTTTGGGGCTTATGCGGGTCTCTATGTCCGAGTTAAGCTGCTGGAGCTGCAACTCCAATAACGTCCGTTTGACGTCAACTGCCGATGAAGCGGCAGCACGATGCCGTTCCAATTCCTCATAGTTGCGCCCCGCTTCCTCCAGGCGGGCGAAAAACGTGCGGGCATCTGCCAGTTGGGTCGCGCCCTGGCGGATCGCTGGCGCAGCTTCCACCAGCTTTTCAAATCCCAACACCTGTTGCTGAGCGGCCTTGTGCGCAGACTCGAACTGCTCCATCTCCTGGGCCAGGGCCAACAGCCTTTGTATCGACTCGTCCTGGCCGGCCTGTTGGCGGCGTAGTTCTCCTACCTGGTCTCGAAGAGTCGTCGTCTTTACCTGCTGTTCCGCCAGGTCTTTGTTCAGGGCGAGCAGCCCGGTCTCGAGTTCTTTCAATTCCGCCGCCGGCTCGACCAACTGCTCCAGCTCCTGACGCAGACGGTCAACGTTGCCCTCGGCGATCTTGGCACTGTTTTCGGCCCAGCTGTTCCGCTCCCTGGCCCGCACCTGAAGCCGGTCGTAGGTCTCCAGACCCAGTATCTTGCTGAGCACTGCTTTGCGTTCTGCCGGCGTCTTGTTGGTGAACTCGTCGGCCCGTCCCTGGACCAAGAAAGCCGAGTTGACGAAAGTGTCGTAATCCATACCGATGGTCTGGTCGATACGGGCCTGGGTCTCACGGATCATGTCGCCGGTGATCGGCCGTGGCGTGTCGCTATCTAGGACCATCAGTTGCAGGTCTGAAGCACCGCCCCGACGCCGTGTACCGCTCCGGGCGTGACTGCGGATGACCCGGTAGCTCTGGTCGCGGGAGGAGAAATCCAGCTCGACGCGGCACTCATCAGCGCCGTAGGAGATCATCTCGTCTTGGACCTTGCCCCGGGCCTTACCCCAGAGCGCCCAGGTGATGCTGTCCAACAGGGCCGACTTGCCATGGCCGTTGCCGCCACAGAGACAGGCAACATGCAGCCCGGCAAAATCAAGGGTAGGGACGTTTTCGCGGTAACTCAGAAAGTTACGGATCGTGAGCTTGAGGGGTATCATGAGGTGGGCCTCAAACCGGCCCCAGAGAGAGCGTCCGGGTAAATGTCCGCCTGAGAATCGTAGTGAGGATCATACAGAGAGCTTGGTTGGGAACCGGCCATCTGCAACCTCCACCGCACCGAAGAAGACTGCCCGCGGCCTCAGATTATGTCGACCGGAGCGTGACTAATTCTAGCACAGGGCTGGACCCGCGAAAGAGATGGAACAACGATCAGAAATCATCCAGGTGCAGGACTTGCGGAAGAGCTACGGCAGCCTGAGCGCCGTGGACGGTGTATCGTTCTCGGTCGGCGCTGGTGAAGTCTTTGGCATCCTGGGCCCCAACGGCGCCGGTAAGACCACGACCGTAGAGATTCTGGAGGGGATGCGGGCACCCGACAGCGGCACAGCTGTGGTCAACGGCATCGACGTCCAGAAAGACCCACGGGCCGTCAAGAAAATAATCGGGATCCAACTCCAGTCTTCCGCGTTCTTTGACCGTCTGAACCTGGCCGAGATACTGGACGTGATGGCCAGTCTTTACCACCGGAAGATAGACCCTATAACGCTACTTCGAGAGGTGGAATTGGACGACCGTGCCGACGCGCTGTTCAAAGAACTTTCCGGCGGACAGAAGCAGCGGTTCTCCGTTGCCTCCACTCTGGTGAACGACCCCATTATATTGTTCCTGGATGAGCCGACCACCGGGCTGGACCCGCAGGCACGCAGGCACATGTGGGAGTTGGTTCAGCGGTTCAAATCGGAAGGCCGCACGGTGCTAATGACGACCCATTACATGGAGGAAGCCGAAGAACTGTGCGACCGGGTGGCGATTATGGACCACGGCAAGATAGTCGCCATGGACCGGCCCGCCGCGTTGGTCGATGCGCTCCTCAGCAAGGGGTTTCAGAAAGAGCGCACCGAGAAGCTGGCGAACCTGGAAGACGTGTTCTTGGACCTGACCGGGCGGGCGCTTCGGGACGGCCAAGCGCTTGACGACGCATGCTGAAAGACCTATTTCAGACAAACCCCACGCTCAGCCTGACCAAGGCGTCGATGAGGATCTGGTTCCGTGACCGCCAGGCCATCTTCTGGACCTTCTTCCTGCCGCTGGTGTTGATCTCCGTCTTTGGCCTCCTGGACTTCGGCTCATTCAACACCGTGAACTTAGGGATCATCGACCGCGCCGAAAACGATGCCTCCCGGAAGCTGATCAGCGATGTCCGCGCCCTGAATACCTTCGACATCTCCGACGAACTTTCCGAGGACGAGGAACGTGAAGCCCTCCTCGACGGTGACCGCCACCTGGTTTTGATCATCGAGCCTGGCTTTGGCGAAACCGAGTCACCAGTCAACCGCCGTGTGAGCGTAGTCTACAACCAGGGCCGGGCGCAGGAGTCCGCAGCCGGGCAGACGATCATCCAACACGTGTTGGACGAGATGACCTTCGCCGAAGGTGATTTCACTGAGCGTTTCAGCATCGACGCCTCGCCGGCGGACAGCCGCAACCTGAAGTTCATCGACTTTTTGATGCCGGGCGTTGTGGCGATGTCCATCATGCAGATGGGACTGTTCAGCGTGGCGTTTTCCTTCGTTCAATTAAAGAGCCGGGGCGTGCTTAGACGGCTGCAAGCCACGCCGATCCTGCCGGCCAGTTTCATCTTCGCCCAGGTCTTCACCCGTTTGACCGTGTCCATCCTACAGACCCTGGTGCTGGTGGGCCTGGCAGTGCTGGTCTTCGGTGTACACCTGGAAGGCAACCTGGGGTTCATGCTGCTGCTGGCCCTATTGGGCGGCGGAGTGTTCGTCAGCATGGGGTTCGCCGTTTCCGGATGGGCGAAGACCGAGGATGTGGCCGCCCCGGTGGCGAACGCCATCGCCCTGCCCATGATGTTCCTGTCCGGGGTGTTCTTCCCGAGAGGCGCCATGCCTGGGCCACTGCGGGCAGTGGCCGACTTTCTGCCCCTGAGTTACCTGGCCGACGCCCTGCGCAACGTGGCGGTCGACGGCGCCTCACTCTGGTCGCAATGGGAAAACGTCCTGGGACTGGTTGTCTGGCTGGCAGTGACATTCTTCATCGCTGTACGCTTGTTCCGGTGGGAGTAACCCGTATCTGTCCGCCTTGACCCTGAATCTCGGCCCAGCCTACAATTCATAGTAGTAATATCAGAAATTCCCCGCCAGAAACTAGCCAACCGAAATAACCAGAGCAGATATGTTTGAGAACCTGACAGACCGATTGACAGGCATCCTGAACAAGCTGACCAGCAAGGGTCGCTTGACCGAATCCGACGTAGACGAGGCCATGAGCCTGGTGCGCCGCTCCCTGCTGGAAGCCGACGTCAATTTCAAGGTCGCCAGGGACTTTGTGGCGGCTGTGAAAGAGCGGGCCATCGGGTCGGACGTTCTCGAGAGCCTCTCCCCCGGCCAGCAGGTGGTCAAGATCGTGCAGGAGGAGTTGACCGAACTCCTCAGCGGAGGCGACAACTCGCTGACGCTCTCCAGCCAACCGGTGACTACCATCATGCTGGTGGGCCTGCAGGGCTCTGGTAAAACGACTACCGCCGCAAAGCTGGCGCTCCACATGCGCCGACAGAACCATAAATCCCTGCTCATCGCCGCCGACCTCCGCCGCCCAGCCGCGATCCAACAACTGGAGACCCTGGGCAAGCAACTGGACATCCCGGTCTATTCCGAAGACCCCAAGTCTTCAACCGTTGTTCAGGTGGCCAAGAACGGCCTGGAAAAGGCCCGTCAGCTTGGCGTGAACTGGGCCATCATCGACACCGGCGGCCGCCTCCAGATCGACGAAGACCTGATGAAGGAACTTGAGGACGTCAAGAAGGCGGTCAATCCTCAAGAAGTGCTCCTGGTCGTGGACGCCATGACCGGACAAGAAGCGGTGAATGCCGCCGAGGGGTTCCACGAGAAGGTCGATCTAACCGGCCTGATCATGTCCAAGATGGACGGCGACGCCCGGGGCGGCGCTGCCCTTTCCATCACCCGGGTCACCGGCGTGCCCATAAAGTTCATGGGCGTGGGCGAACGCCCGGACGGCCTGGAGGCTTTTCACCCCGACCGCCTGGCATCCCGCATACTGGCCATGGGCGATATCCTGACCCTGATCGAGAAGGCCCAGGACTCGGTGGATGAGAAGCAGGCCGAGGAGATGGAGAAGAAGTTCCGTCAGGCCAGCTTCGACTTGGAAGACTTCTTGACCCAGATCCAGAGTGTCAGGAAGATGGGCTCGTTGTCTTCAGTGATGGAAATGATCCCCGGTATGAGCCAACTAACTAAGAAGATGCCCATGGGCGACCTGGACGACGGCCGGATGGAACGCATCGAGGCCATCATCAGGTCAATGACGCCCCAGGAACGCCAGCGGCCTGAGATTCTGAACGGGAGCCGACGGCGACGCATCTCCAAGGGCAGCGGCACCACGCCTGCGGACGTGAACCAACTGCTGAACCAGTTCAAGCAGACTCAGAAGATGATGAAGCAGATGTCCAAGTCGCGCAATCCTCTGGCCATGATGAAGATGCTGAAGGGCTAGCCTGGTGGGCGTAGCAGCTCTGTTTTGGTGGGGTGCAGGCTGAAAGAACCGCCGGGTATTCGGCCTACGCTTAGAGCAGTTGCCGGATAGCTTCCAAGCCAAAGGGCTTGCTCAGTACCGGTCTGCCAGTCGAGTCAAGGAACGTTCGCGCCTCGGCGCTCGCAATATCACCGGTGACAAAGACCACCTTTCTCACCATCTCTGGGGAGAGCATAGCCATCCGCTTGTAGAGCATCTGACCTCCCATCCCAGGCATCTTTAGGTCCAGGAAGATCCTGTCGAACTGATTTGCCTGAATAAGTTCCCAGGCGGTTTCCGCCTCTGGCGCCAAGGCCACCTGATGCCCGTCCGCCGACAAAGCACGGTGTAAGACAGCCCGGACCGCCGGTTCATCGTCAATAACCAGAATCCTCTTGCCGAGAACCGGCGCGTCATCAGCCTCTTCCTTGTTGGTGTCGATCAGAGTTAGGTCTGGCAGTACCGGGAGATCAACATGGAATGTCGTTCCTTCTCCAGTAACACTTTCTACCCACATCTCTCCGCCATGTTCGCGGACGATCCCGTAGCAGATGCTCAGTCCAAGCCACGTTCCTTCACCGACCTCTTTGGTCGTGAAGAATGGGTCAAAGATGCTGTGCAGATGCTCCTCCAGAATCCCAGGGCCGTCATCGAAAATGCTGATGCGCAGCGTATTTTTGATCTTTCGAGTGGTTATCTCGACCCTGCCTGCGCGCTCACAACCCTTGATCGCTTGCTCCGCGTTGGTCAGTACATTCAATATCACCTGGACCAATTGAGGCTCGTCGACCATGGTCGGGACCAGGCCCAAAGAATGGTTGACGACGATCTTAATGTTTTATAACTCTAGATCCCGGACCTTCAATTCCAGTGCTCGGTCAACGACTTGGGTTATGTCCAGATACTGTTTTTCCGGTTCCGATTTTCTGGCGAAGAATAGTAGGTTCTGGACCACTCGGGACGCCCGTTGGGCAGCCTCTTGGATCTTCCGGGCGTCTTCGGCGACCTGGGCGGGCCATTGGTCCATCTGCAACAACTCGGCCAACCCGTGTATCGCGGCCAGAGGGTTGTTTATCTCGTGGGCAACGCCGGATGCCAGCGACCCCACGGAGGCCAATCTGGAGTGTTCTTGCAACCGCTCTTGTTGTAGTTTTTGCTCGGTTACCTCGTTCAATACCAGGAGGAGTTCTTCCTCCGAGAACGTGTCGTCATCCATGCGCAAAGGGACCGCAAACACCTGGAACCACCGGTCTATCCCGCTCCGGTCTGGATACTTAACTTCTTTCTGTTCTTCACTTGAAGACGAAGAAAAGGACTCGCGGATCCATTCTTCCATGCCGACCCAATCAAGCACCTGAGAGAGCGGCTGGCCCTCGACCTCTTCTTTCTGCAACCCAAATGTCCTACAGAATGAACGGTTGACCATAACGACTTCACGGTGGCTCCCTTTCAGCACCACCAAGGCCGACGGATTGCTCTCCAGGATGCGGTTCGTCGACTCGTTGAGCCGTTGTATCTCCTGAGTGCGCTCCTGAGCCTCCCGGTACAGCTTGGCATTCTCGATGGCAGGCGCAATCTGGCCGGCCAGGCGCTCCATTATTCGGCGTTCCCTCTGCCCGAATGCCGCTTTTTGCTTGCTCAGCAACCCCAAAGCTCCAATCACGATTCCATCGACTAAAATCGGAACGCCAACGGTAGACTGGATCCCAATAGGTACCCATATTGTATCCGTGGAATAACCATGGCCTTTGGTGATGTCATCTCTGATTAGTGTTTGGCCCGTTTCTTGGATTTTCGCCGTCTGGGTTCCTTCCATAGACAAAGAGACGAAAGACAACGAGTCGAAATCCCCACGACCGAGAGCGTCTTCCTCGGAGAGAAATCTCACACTGACGGTTTCCTTGTCGTCGATCACAGACACATAGGCGTTGTCGAAGTCCACCGACATCCTTAATTCCGTGGCGTAGCGCAGGCAGATCTCGTCCAAGCTCAGAGAGGAGTTGACGATGTCCGCCACCCTATCTACCATGGCCATCTCTTCCGTACCGGCCAGCAGTTCATCTTGCAGGTTGGCGTTTTCCATCAACCTACCCAGTCCTTCAGAGACGGCCGTTAATAGACGCACCCGTTCGGGCGTAAAGTGGTTTAGTTCATTGGAATCCATGGTCAATACGGCCACCGGATTACCACCGACTCCGATTGGCAGAAAGACAGCGGACCAGTCTCCTCTTTCTCTGAAAGCAGGCAATGCCCTTGAGTCATTAAAATAATCTGAAACAACCAACGAGCTGCCCTGTTTGAAGCTGTCGTAGATCATGCTCCCAGACCCCATTCTCTCCGGTCTGATAAAGCCAGGTTCGTCTTGAGTTCCCGCCGAGGCTGCTAGGACCAATTCGTCATCATCTGGGTCGTATACCCGAAAATGGGCCGAGAATCCGTCCACCACCCACACCATTTGCTCCAGAACACTGTAGACCTTTTCCTCGTACGGCTGCGTCCGTCCCAAGATTTCCGCCATGTTGAGCAGGCATTCCAGTTCTGCGGTCCGGGAAACCGATTCTTGGTAAAGGCGGGCGTTTTCAACTGCAGGTGCGATTTGTCTGGCCAGGAGCTCCAGGGTTCTCTGCTCTTGGGCGCCAAAAGATCCGGGGTGAATACTGGCCAGCAATACGGACCCGATGGTCCGGTCGTTATAGACCAGCGGAGTCAACATCGTCGAGCGGAGGCCGACGCCTCGGAGATAACTGTCCGTGTAAAACCCATTATCATCATCCATATCGTCTCGAATGATGGTTTTACCGGTGAGGATCGCCTGCTCAGTCTGAGAGCCCTTCAGCTCGTAGACGACTCGGGCCTTATCGGCCATGGACCCGGCCCGCAAATAGCGGTTCACGATCAGGTTTTTTGTCGCGTAGTCGATGACGATGATTGTGATTTGATCGAACTTGACCAGCTTTTTCGCTTCCTCAGCGAACTTGGCGAAAACCTGGTTGATTTCGAGTGTCGATGTGAAAATATCAGCGACGCGTTCAACCAGATCCATCTCTGCATCCCGGACTTCCAGGCGGTCACCCAGTTGCACTCCGGTCGCCTTGAGGACATCCTCCAACTCCCTGCGTTGAGTGTCATCCATCACGTGGGCGAGAGTTAGGCGTCCTTCAGATGATTCGATGCTGCTAAGACCGATCTCTACCGGAAATTCGCTGCCGTCTTTGCGGAGCCCGGAGAGGCGTAGGCCTTCACCCATCAATCTTGAGGTCGGATTTTTGGCGTATCCGGTGCGATGGGCGGCATGGTCCGACCGGGACGATTGCGGAATTAATACTTCGACCTTGCTGCCGATCAGCTCCTCACGGCTGTACCCGAATTGGTCCTCCAACTGGCGATTGACCCTGAGGATCACCCCGTTGGCGTCCGCGACAATGATTCCCTGAGGGGCCTCTTCCAGTAAAGCATCGCTCCTAGCCTCACTATCTCGTAGGGAGTCTTCAGCTATCTTTACCTCTGAGATGTCGCGGACGTTGGCCATGGCGAGGACGTCGTCCAATTTCGCGAACCTGACGTGAACCGGGAATGTGGTCCCGTCTTTTCGCTTATTGGTCCCAAATACCTCTACCTCTTGGCCCGGGAGAGTGGCGTCGTATAAAGACCTGACCTGCTCACGCACTGGAGGCTCGATCTCGATATCAAAGATCTCCATCTCCAGGAATTCTTCTCGGCTGTAATCATAGTGCTCACACGCTCTGTCGTTAACCTCAACGAACCGAAAGTCGTCGACCCGGCTGACAAACACCATGTGCGGAGATTGGGCTATCACCGCTCTAAACCGCGAGTCGATCGCCTGCCGGGAGTTTTCCGCACTATTCGTTTCGACCGGCGTTTCGACCGGCGTTTCGACTGGCGTTTCGGCTGCCGACTCAAGGCGCTCGCCGCTCAACGCAGAGCTGCTTTGGAGCAGTGCGCCCAACGCCTAGGCATATGCAGTCAAGACTGAGGATGTTTCAGGCCGGAAGGCATCGACGTCTTCAGATCCGATCGAAAGGACGCCAATAACCTGAGTATCGTGCTTCACAGGGATATAGATGAGTGACCTGATCCCCACCTGTTTACCAGCCTTGACCCTGGTAGATGGGGAGGCTGGACCATCGGCCAACACAATTTCGCCGGACGCAAAAGCTTTCGCCGCGGCATCTTTTGAGTCGATACGGGGGTCATTTCCGGCCTGCCCGTCCACGCCGACCGATGCGATCAGCCGCAACCGCTGGCCGTCGGTGTCGGGAACTTGCAGTGTTATCCAGCGGGCGCAAATCGCCTTATTTAGGTGATCAAGGAGGCTAGTTAGTCCTTGATCCAATAGTGTATCCACAGGGTTGCCCCAAAAAAGCTTGGTTATAGTTCAGTGAACAGGTATCGGTAAACGGTGGCAATCATAGCAGAATCTTGAAGCTAATTGGTGTTTAATCGAGTTTACCGGTTACCTTCATACTAGATTCATACAGAGACTTGATCCGAGCGTTGGAAGCACGCCGGTCACTAGACCCGGTTGCCCTCATCTACGTATGAAGTCGTGCCCACCGTGGATATCTTGATCTCCTGGCGGTAAGCTACTCCGTCCAGATCACGTTCCGCATGGTGCAGTTCGGTGGACCAATCCAAGCCGGCGTCGGGGCCGTCTCTCAGCGCTTCTTCCAGCACCCTGCCGTCCATGACCGGCATTTCCGAACTGGCAGAGATCCCCAGAATTTGGAGTATGGTCGGCGCAATGTCCAGGCTTCCGGAGGGACTCTCCACCCTGACATCCGACCTGAAACTTGGGCCGCCGGCGAATAGGATATTGTTCATCTCGTAGCGACTCATGGAACCGTGCTGCCCTGTGCCTAACTCGCCATAGGTGGAGAATACGGTGCCCGGATAACCAGCGTCATTAACGGTGGATTCCCACCGGAATGAGACCGTCAATTCCGGTGCCCGGAGGCCCTGGTTTCCCACCAACGATGCCGGCAGCGTGCCTGGGATGTTTCCCGCCGCATCCGACGCCGTTACCGTGCCGCACCAAGGCTGAGCCATCAGCCACGCCGCCAGCCGGCCCGGCGTGTCCAGGTCTCCTGGTTGGGTGTAGAAGAGGACCGCGCCTCCGTTCTGGGCGACGATCACCCCACCTGGCTCCCCTTCAGGTATGTCTTCCGGAGATAAGAAGCCGGCCTCTCTGATCAGGTCTTCAACGCTAACTGTTCCTGAGATTGTCGAGTACCCATGGTCCGATGCCACGATGATGTCAGTCTCTTCGGCACGCCCGTTCTCCTGCAGCCACCGCAGCACGTCTCCGAACTGGCCGTCCGCCTCTCTGATGGCGGTGTCTGAGAGACTGGAGCCCACCCCAGCGGCATGCTGGGACTTATCTGGCTCCGAAGACCAGATCAAAGCCACGGCCGGGTCTCGCTCGGGCAGTACGTATTCGGTCATGATGCGGGTGGCGTGAGCAAGCCTGGACGTGTTGGGCAGCCCTTCTTCAGGCCAGGGGCCGAACCGGTCGATGAGCATTTCGTGGAGGTCCCTGGGTAGGGCAAATGTCGGATGGATGGTCGCGCCGCCCGAATCTTCCGCCGTGGGGTTGTGTAGATAGGCATTGCCGCTGGTGCCGACGCCGATGGCCACGTACTCCTTGCCGTGGCTGGCGAGTATCTCTGCCAATGTCGGGGCCAATAAGACCGGCACCCCAGCTTTGGCGACCTTGGCCAGTGCCGGCTCCATCGCGCCCATGGCCTGGTCCGGATCGAAGTCTCGTATCAGAAGCCTATTTCCGGCTAGACCGTGCTTTCCCGGTTCCATCCCGGTCACCATGCTTGAGCAGTTGACCCGGGTAACTGTCGGAAATACCGCGTGGTGATTGGCAAAGGTCACTCCTGCCGCGGCAAAAGCGGCCAAATTTGGCATCAACCGGTGGTTTACCTGCGCCGGCTGGAGGCCATCGAAAACAAATACCAAAACAGAGGTCATACTTTCCTCAAATCGCCGATTAAATCCCCGCTAGTCCTATGGCGCCATGGCCAAGATCGTACGTTCATAAGAAGACTTTATGTCGCCCACGGTCACCGGGGCGATCACAGGCTTCGTCAGCCCCATCGCCCTCAACTCCTCTATCCGTGCCCGGCAGACCTCAGCTGGGCCAACCACCCCCAGTTCCGCCTGCATATTCTCGCCGATGGCTGCCGCCATTGCCGGGTTGTCGGCATGGTCTCTAGCCGCCTGCGTTCCAGCCATCTCCGAGCCGAACCCGGTGTTCTGGAAGAATGACCGGTAGTGGGAGCCTCCGGCGTAGCGGGCAATCTCTCGTTGCAGACTGGCACGGCCGGCTGCTAAGTCATCGGTCACGGCAACCCGCAGGTAGCCCGATATCTCCACCTCGTCAGGATTCCGGCCAACCCTGGTCGCACCGTCCCGCACCAACTGGATAGCCTGCTCCAAGTAGCTGGCAGCGGTCCAACTCAGCAAGACGCCGTCTGCGATCTCACCGGCCAGTCGTAGCATCCGGGGCCCCAGCGCCGCGATGTAGATCGGCACTTTGGTCTTGGGAATGGCATTCCCCAGCGAGACGTTGCTCACGGTAACAGCCTTTCCCTGATGGCTGACATCATCACCTTGGAGCAGCCCACGCACGATATGGATCGTATCTTTGAGGTGCGCCATTGGCTGGCTGTACGCCACACCATGACCGTCTTCCGTGGCGGGGCGGTTGCCGACGCCCAGGCCAAGGATGAACCGGCCATCTGATACCGCAGCCAGGCCTGCCGCCGACATCGCTGTGATCAGCGGCGTCCTGGAGAACATAGGCAGTATCCCGGTGCCGAGGCCGATGCGGCTGGTGGCCGTGGCGATGGCGGTCAGTTGGGTCAGGGAATCACGCCCCGAGCCCTCGGTCATCCAGATCTCGCCGTAACACGATTCCTCCGCCAACGCCCCGAGGGACTGGATGTCGGTAGGGCTCATCTGAGGCTCATTTCCGAGCCTAAGTCCTAAAAATGCCATGCTTGCTCCCGGTTATTCTTGTAAATCCGCCTAGCCCGCCCCTGTGCGCAGTGCACTGAATAGATAGACCGTTGCGAAGGTCCGGTAGGGTGACCAACGCTGCGCTATGTCTTCGACCTGTGCGTCGTTCACATCCTCGCCGTCCCGGAACAGACTCGACACGATGCGCCTGAGGGCCAGGTCGCCCAATGGCAGAGCATCAGGACGGCCAACGGCGCGAATCAAGACCCACTGGGCGGTCCAGATACCCACACCGCGCAGAGCCACTAGCTTTTGGACGATCTCCGCGTCGGGCAACTCACCCAGTCTCTCCAGGCCAACGGTCGAGTCCAGGGTCGAGCCGGCCAGGCCGTGGACGTATTCGGACTTCCGCTGGGTTAGTTTCATGGTGTGGAGTTCGGCTGGAGACGATGCCCAGATGGATTCCGGCCTGGGAAAGGCGTAGTAGGTCTCGCCGTCGAACTCAGCGCTGGGGCCGAAGGTCTCGATCAATAGGGTCCGGATTATTCGCGCCACACTGGTGGAAATCTGCTGTCCCAACACCGCCAATATCAACGCTTCAAAGACGGAGGCGGTGTGTGGCAGGTGTAGCCCGTAGAACCGGTCAACCAGACCGGCCATCGCCTTGTCAGCCCTGCCCAGCTCATAGAACGGCGCCAAGTCCTGGTCAGCTCCCAATAGCCAGGTAACCCTGTCTCTTGCTGCAGCGACGTCGCCGTCGCTTAGATCGGTGCCTTGCAGTTCCAATGCCAGTTCCGGGGCATCCACCGTGCCGGATGACGTGACCGAGGCCAAGACCAGCTTGTCGCCCATGTCCAGCAGCCTGCGGTAAACGCCGTCTTCCATCGTGTCGGTGCCGTAGCGACTCTGGAAGTAGGTGTGGTAGCCAGCGGTCAGCTCAAAATCGAAGGGCGCAACCGGCGTGATAATCGTGGTCAATCGGTCCATCGCCATCACCCGCCGACCAAGGCTGCAGAGCCCACCAGGTAATGCCGGGAACCCGCGGGATCAAGCTCCGTCCGCATCAGGTTGACCGTACCGGCGGTCCAGGGGGAGGCTGACGGCGGTTCCGCAGTCGATATGATCTCTTCAATCTTTCGCAATTGCCCATCGGTGACCTCCCTACGCACCCGGCCCAGGGTTAGGTGGGGAGAGAAAGCCCGTTGTTCCCTGGGCAGTCCCAGCTTGCCAACAGCGTCATCCACCGCCGCGTGCAACTCCGACAATAACTCCAGCTCACCGGCCAGACCCGCCCACAACACCCGGGGACGCCGCAGGTTTGGGAAGGCGCCAAGCCCGGATATAGAAAGTTCAAACGGCCGGAAACCAGCCATGGCACCCGGCAGTACCTCAAGTATCTTTTCTGCCGTAGCAACAGCTATGTCGCCCATGAACTTGAGCGTAACGTGGATACCTTCGGGCCGCACCCAACGGATGTGTCTGCCCATCTCCGGATCCAAAATATTCACAACCCCTTCTAGTGCCTGGATGCCGGCATCTGAGACAGGGATCGCTATGAAAGAGCGGACTTTTTTACCACCGGAAGTCGTCCCTGATGTAGTCATCGCTGGCTGGCCTCCTTGAGACGTCCGTACCACTCAGCCAGGTCGCCTAGCGAGTACTTGGCGTTGGCCGGGCTGGGGTTGGGCACAACGAACAACCTCGAACGTCCGATGGTGCGTTCCTGCATACCCAGTTCCGGTTTCTCTTTCACGCCTTCGCCGTGTTGTAGGTAAGCCTTGTAGGCCATCAACCCGTGGAAGCAGACCAACTTGGGCGCAAACTTGATTATCTTTTCCTTGAGGACCGGCGCCCACTGGCGAAAATCAGCGGCCCTGAGTCCGGAACCCATGGGCGTGGGGCGCTTCGCCACGTCGGTGAACCCGATGCCGTCATCCAGCAGCGAAGAATCTTCTTCGGAGGCCACCTGTCTGGCCACCAAGCCCGACAGGTTGAAAGCAGGCCAGAAGCGGTTGCGTGGGTTGGCGAAATAGTGGCCCACTTCGGCCGAGTACTGGGACGGGTTCAGCCCAACGAACAGGATATCTAGACCCTCACGGAGATGATCCGGCAAGGTCACCCAATCGTCGGGTTTCGAATCAGCGGGGCTCACAAGCGGAACAGCTTGGCGGCGTTTCCTGACAGCAAACGCTCTTCAACATCGGGGGCTAGGCCAGCGCTTCGGGCCTGTTCCAGAGGGCGGGAGATGTCCATCAGCGGATAATCGCTGGCGAAGAGCACTTTTCCAGCCCCTACCAGATCGGCGACGGCGTTGAAGACGTCCGGTTGGTAGAGAAAGGGCGACGCGGCAGAGTCGAAGTACACATTCTTCAGCGATTCTTTGACTTCGGGCATCAGGGAATAGAATGGGAGGCCGCCGCCCCAGTGGGCGCAGATGATCGGGTTACCGGGGAAATTTTGGATGAACCGGTACAGTTTGTCGGGCGTTGTGCTGCCCTTGCCGGGATATCGGTGGCCCACCGGTTCCGAACCGTGCACCAACACCGGGTAGGCGTCGGCACGCGCCAGTTCCATGACCGGCGCCATGACTGCAACGTCGGTGATGTCGAAACCCTGGGTGTCGGCGTGGAGTTCTCCGATGCCCGATAGCCCGGCGGCCAGGCACCGTTTAGCCTCGGAGTAGGCTCTCTCTCCCCAGGCGGGGTTTACGGAGCAGAGGCCGGTCAGGCGGCTGGGGTTGTCCGCCACTGCCTGGATGATGTAGTCGTTGGCCTCAGTGGCCACGTCCGGGTCCGTCCAACCCATGCCCATGACCACCGCGCGTTCGACGCCGTCACGGTCCATGGCGGACAAGAGGTCTTCGGCGGAGGCGATGGCCGCGTTGGGGTTCGAGAGCAACGCCCCAAAGGTTACGTCACGCTGGGCAATCTCGTCCCGACGGTCGCGGAAAGAGGGCGGTAGGATATGGCAATGAGCGTCTATTACCAAGGCTAAATCTGTACAATCGTCGTAGCTTCTTGAGTGAGGGGATGAGTATAGCACCGCCGCCCTTCTGTCATTCTGAGGCGTCAGCCGAAGAATCTCTTTGCCGGTCGTACAACGTAGCATGAGAGCAACGAGACCCCTCACTCCCCTCGGGGTGACATTTGGGTATGACTTGTCACGAAATAGGAGAACCGGCCGACGTGGAGCGATCTACAACATGGAAATGACGCTCTTATTATGAGCGGGATATGAGTCACAACCCGAAAGGTCTTGCTCCGGCCTTGGTGGGCCGTGCGGCGCCCGACTTCACGCTGCCCATGCCCGAGGGCGAGTTTCTATCCCTCCAGGAATTACGAGGCCAAAAAATATTATTGGTTTTCCTGAGGCATTTCGCTTGAGTGCCTTGAAGGGAGCATCTGTCGCAGTTGCGGCAGCGGTACGCAGAGATTCAAGCCAAAGGCGCGGATGTGGTCGCCATATCCTTTGAGCCGAGGGACCGGCTATTCCAACTTTCCCGTCAGATGCAATTGCCCTTCCCCATACTTTCCGACCCGGAGCGGGACGTTTACTTCGCCTACAGCCTGACTCAGGGAAGTTGGTTCAAGATATTCTCGCCCCAGACGGTCTGGACCTATTTGAAGCACTTTGCCAGGGGCCGCCGCTACCAACACGCGGTCAGCGATTGGAAGCAGCTGGGCGGAAATTTCATCCTGGGGCAGGACGGCATCGTGCTATTCGAGCACCGGGGTGAAACGCCAGCCGATAGGCCAAGTGTGGCCAGCCTGATCGAGATGCTGGACTGACAACGCCAGGATCCTTCGACAGGTCCGATCTATCGAGACTCTCGACCGAAGGTCGGAGCTCAGGACGAACGGATTGCCCCAGTACGCACCATCGATTTTAATGCTAGTGGTCGCTGCCGTCCTCGCTGAACTCGTTCTCGTTCTCGTCGCTGAGGACCCCGGTCTCCCGGCCCTGGAAGATGTGCACCACGAAATTCCCACGGGCGATGCCCACTGCATCCACGATATCCTCGTCCACGGTGTCGATGATCTGCTGGACAGTCTCTTGAGTCAGGCTCTCATCGACGGACACGGCGACGTGGACCATTTCAGGCGTGAAATGGATGTCCACCCGGCCAACCTGACGGTCGTTTTCCATGACGAGATAGGCTTCAGAATAAGGCGTGCGCACCTCGCGCTCGAATTTTAAATCCGCCAAGAATAGCCTCCTGAGTTTGCAGCCGCCAAGACTAGGGTCTGACCTGTCCGTGGCCCACCACGACCCATTTGTATGATGTTAGTTCCTTGAGCCCCATTGGCCCGCGTGCATGGAATTTCTGGGTGCTGATGCCAACCTCTGCGCCCAGACCAAACTGCCCGCCATCGGTGAATTGGGTGCTGGCGTTGACGTAAACGGCTGCTGCGTCGACCTCATCCAAGAAGCGGGTTGCCGCACTGTCGTCCTCGGTGATGATTGCCTCGGAGTGCCCGGAACCGTAGGTCTCGATATGCTCGAGAGCATCGTCCAGAGAGTCAACGATCTTCACGGCGGCGATCATCGCCAGGAACTCTCGGCCCCAGTCGTCTTCGTTTGCCGGTATGGCCGAGATCGAGGCGTCGGGTCCCAGCATGCTGAGGGCACGGTCGTCGCAGTGCAGTTCCACGCCTGAGTCGATCAGTCCCTTGGCGATCATCGGCAGCCCGTCGACAGCCACATCGGAGTGGACAAGTACCGTATCCAGGGCGTTACAGATTGAAGGCCGCCTGACCTTGGCATTGTGGACGATCTCGGCGGCCATCTTCAGGTCGGCCGACCGGTCCACGTAGGTGTGGCAAACCCCCATGCCGCCCGTGACCGCCGGCATGGTGGCGTTCTCAGATACGAACTTGACCAGGCTGGCGCCGCCCCTGGGCACCAACAAGTCGATGTACTGGTTCATCTTGAGCATCGCGTCCACCAGCGCCCGGTCCGGGTTGTCCACGAACTGGACGGCGTCGGTAGTCACACCGGCGTCGGTCAGCGCCTTTCTCAGCATGGCAACCAGAGCGGTGTTGGACCGGATGGTCTCTTTGCCGCCCCGCAGCAGGCAGGCGTTGCCCGACTTGAGACAGAGACCGAATATGTCGATGGTCACGTTGGGCCGGGACTCGTAGATGCTGCCAACCACTCCCAGAGGGACGCGGCGGCGGCTGGTGACCAGCCCGTTGGGCAGTGAATTTGTTTCGAGGACCTCGCCGACCGGGTCCGGTAGTTCGGCGACTCGCTGGATCTCTTCGGCAGTACCGTTCAGCCGCTCGCTGGTCAGAAGCAACCGGTCCAGAAGAGACTCGTCCATACCTTCAGCCTTGGCTTCTTGATAGTCTTCTTCGTTGGCTGACAACACAGCGGCTTGGTCAGACCGGAGCAGACCGGCCAGGTTCAGCAACACCCGGTTCTTGTCCTCGGTCGATAACCGGGCCAACTTCCGAGAGGCGTTCCGGGCGGCTAGGCCCAGGGCATGTATGTCTTCCACTGTCTTGGTATTCATTTTATAAAAGCACCAGGTTATAAAAGCACCAGATTATTCCGGTGCACCACTTCTTGGCCGTAGTGGTAGCCCAGAGTCTCTTCGATACGGTCTGAGCGCAGTCCCTGAATCTTGCCGATGTCCCGGGCTGCGTAGTTGGCGATGCCGCAGGCGATTTTGACGCCCTTGGAATCCACAACGTAGATGGATTCGCCACGGCTGAATTCGCCCTCGACTGACTGGATACCGGCCGGCAAAAGGCTCCGGTGGTCTTTAACCAACGCCCCGGCGGCGCCCGAGTCCACGATTATCTGCCCCCGCTGCGATATGCCACTGAGCATCCACCGCTTGCGGGCTTCCATCTTGCCATCGGCGGCCTTGAAGAAGGTTCCAACAGGCTCGCCTTGTGCGGCACGCAATACCGCATCTTTGGCACCACTATGGCACATAACCATGGGCATGCCCGACGTCGTAACCAGTTTGGCTGCTTCCAGTTTGGTGGCCATGCCGCCCCTGGCCCAGGGATGCAATTCCTCTCCGGCCAACGCCTCTATCCGGGCGTCCACCCGGTCGACTTCCGTTATCAGTGTAGCGTTGGGGTCGGTGCGCGGGTCTGCGGAATACAGGCCTTCGGTGTCGGTCAGCACAATCAGCAGATCGGCGTCCACCAGGTTCGCCACCAGGGCGGAGAGTCGGTCATTGTCTCCGAAAACCTCGCCAATCTCGTCTACTGCCACCACATCGTTCTCGTTGACCACGGGCACCACGCCCAGTTCCAATAACCGTTGCAGGGTGTTGCCCACGTTTAAGTAGGACTGCCGGTTGGATAGGTCGGCGATGGTCAGCAGGGTCTGCGCGATCTGGGCGTCGTGGGCGGCGAACATCTCCTGGTAGGTGTGCATCAGCCGACTCTGGCCCACTGCCGCGAACACCTGGCGCGAGGAAATGTCGTGTCCCAGGTTCTCACGGGTCTGACCCAATGCCGAGCGTCCGGCGGCGATGGCGCCAGAAGTCACCAACAGCACCTCGCCCGAGGCGTTGCGCACTTGACAGATCTGGCGCACCAGATCAGCCATGACCTCCGAGTCCAGACCGGAGGGCCCGGTCAGGGCGCCGGTACCGGCTTTGACCACGATGCGCCGGTAACGAAGGGCGCCGGACGCCCGATTGTTTTCTGCCTTGTTTTGTTGACTCTCTCTGGCCATAGTAAGGGTTCTTCGGAGCTAGAAATCGGTATGAAAATGGGCGGTTTGGGGCCGCCACGCTCACCGGATATTATAGCACGCACGCCTGTGGCCCCAGGCTAGACCCAAGGTGCCGAAACACCTGATTTAGGTACGCGTTAGCCTCTAGACCCAGCGAGGCTGCGTACCCAGCGGGATGCCGAAGATGTGCTTGCCGACCTCTTCCCGCACCAGGTCCGGCGTGCTTACGGCGTGGAGGGTGCCCATGCGGACGTCCCGGTAATACCGCTCAAAGTTATCGCTCTCAAACAGGCCGTGGGCGCCCCTAACTCCGAAGAGCCGGTCGACAGCTTTCTGGGCGTTTTCCCTGGCCACAAGCCCGGCCATATCCATGCGGGAGGCGTCCGTGGGGACAAAAGCCTCGCCGGCCAGGGCTTTGTTGGTGATGGAACGGGCCTCTTGGACCAGGAACGCGCGGCCCGACTCAACCCACATGGCAGCGTCGGCCACGGCGAACTGGTTGCCGGGCATGCTGCCCCTAGTGGCGCCGCCCAGGGTCATACTGCGGGCCTTGCCGAACTCGATGGTCTCATCCAAAGCAGCCTGGGCCACACCCAGCATCATGGCCGACATCCAAACCCGTGCCGTGGTGGTCGGCACCTTCAGGGCCGCAGGGCCGTTGGGCAGCCACGATTCGTAGGGAGCCGGTGGGACGGCCACAGGCGCCATATCTTCAGCGACGAACACCTGGTCCAGCAGCACGTCGTTGGTCATGGAGCCCCGGGCTGACATGGACAGCCAGGTATCTTCGATGGTCAGTCCGGGCTGGGTGGTGGGCATCAGCATCCAGCGGTTTCCGCCGTCCACCATGGTGCTGAGGAACATCCAAGTTGATATGTTGGACCCGCTGACGAAGGGCCAGCGTCCCGATGCGATGAACCCACCGGGCGCGGGTTTGGTGTCGCCGCCAGGGATGGCGGCATGGGAGATCAATGAGCCGTTCTTAACCACGTCCTTGAGCAGGGAATGGGCGCCTTCGCCCATCATGCCCAGAGCACGATTGCAGAGGACCGAGTGGTTGCCCATGACCCAGGCGGTTGAGGCGCAGGCCCCGCCGATGATCTCGTATACGGCGATCTGTGTAACCAGGTCGGACTCGGTCCCACCGAGGTCAGCGGGGATGGTGACAGTCAGGAGCCCAGCTTCGTGTAGGTCCCGAATGTTCTCCACCGGCACCCGGCGATTCCGGTCGGCCTCGGGGGCGCGCTCCGCGATACGCATCGCAGCCTGTTTGGCCGCCCGCACCAGGTCTTCCCTAGGCTCGATAGCTACTGGATTGATTATCGTGGGGTTAGACATTGCTGGCTTCCTCAGTCACAGGCTGGGACCGCTGGTCGATCAGTAAGTCCCAAAGATCGCTATCGATCTCGGCGCCGCAGCAACTGGGATTCAAGAACAGATACTCTTCCGCCAGATTATCGTGGATGTTAACTGATGGAGCGGGACCAAAAAATACGCCAATAACATGGTTCATCCAGTCGCTGACCCGGTCTAGAAAGCCGTCTGGGCTTGGAGCGACCTGGGCGGTGACGTTTCCTTGCAGGTTGCTTACTGTAGTCATCGTTTTCTCCTGGCCTATCGAATCGGTATGGATGAATATTAATTCGCCAAGGCAGGGGCCAACATCGACCAAAGTGCACAACTCTGAAAACCGGAAATTAAACGGTGGCACGCGGTGTATGTGCCGAAGTGTGTAGACGGCGGCACCTAGTAGCGGAAACCGAGGCTAAGGGCAGGAAAAAACGAGCGGTGCTTAGTCCGAGGATTCTTCCAGTGAGAGCAGACCCTCCTTGAGGGCATACCGGGTGGCTTCGGTGCGGTTGGCAACGTCGATCTTCTCGTAGATGTTGGCCACGTGCCTGCGGGTAGTACCCTCGGCGACGACCAACTCCTGGGCGATCTGGCTGTTGCTTCTGCCCTGGGCCAGGAGGCGCAGAACTTCGACTTCCCTTTGAGTCAGGCCGTCTGGGTAGGTGGCTTTCGCCACCGGCTGTGTTTTCAATGCCCCTTGGAGATTAGCCACCCGCTCCATCAATGGCCGCATGCCTAGTTCAGTGGCGATGGCCAGCGATTCGTCCAAAAGCGCAGCCGCTTTCTCGCGGTCGCCGGTACCCAATCGCAGGCATAAGGTATCGGCATAGTCACAGCAGGCCCAGCCCAGCTCGGGCAGATAGCCCGCTTTGCGGCAGAAAGCCGCAGCGTCCTCGAAGTTGCCTGCTGCCTGGTCAAGGTTGCCCATGGTCTGAGATAGAAGGCCACGGATGCGGTCAACCGCCAACCCCGGTCCATAAATAGAAGTAGGAGCCAGGGTCCCTGCGATCGGCTGTAATGCGCCATACAACTCTTTGGCTGCCGTCTCGTCTCCTCGTTGGGCGGCGATCAGTGCCAGGCCAACACGGGCTGCAACCGCAGCCGACGGATTAGCATCTGGCGAAGAAAATATAGACCGGGCAATGTCCTCGACGAGCTCAAACCTAGCCGCAATGCCAGTGATGTAGGAGACCATGGGAATGACCACAGCGGGAACGGTGTAATTCTGCTGGAATCTAGAATCAAATTCGCCGGCTCGAAAGTTTTCGAGAAGGATACTCAGATAGGCATCGCCGGCCGCGGTATCACCTAACTGATATTCCAATAGTGCCCTGGCTCCCATCAAACTAAACTCTTTGGGTGAGATTGCCAGGCCCTGCTCTGTAGATTCTCTGGCGGTCTGCCAGTCTCCCTTCGCGCTGCGCAGAGCTTCATTAGCTTCTATCGCGCGGATTCGCCAAATGCGCATGCGGGTCCGTTCCGCGGATGCCACCATGGTCTCAGCATGTCGGGTGGCCTGGTCCGAGTCACCCATCGCGTAAAGAACGTGACATAGATCATAATCGGCGTGCGTCTCTTCCCACGGCATATCGACCAGATGGGATAGTTCAATGGCTCGCAGATTCCGTTCCAAGCTCTGTTCATTGTGGCCATGGTGAAAATCCACACACGCTGAGGCAACTAGCGCCTGCATCTCCAATCTTTGGTCTTGGTGTTGGCGAGCGATAGAGAAAGCGTGTTGGAACGCTCCCTGCGCCTTGTCATAGTCGGCACGGTTAGCCATGATTTGGCGGGCCTGGAGCTTCCCGGCATCGTGGGAGTCTGGCGGGACTAACGTCAACGCTCTTTCAATCATTTCACGCACGCTGGTGTCCCCGATATCGGCCAACGCTATGCTTACTGCCCGATCTGAATCGCCCGCATCCACATAGTAGTCAAAGGCACGAATAAAAGTGTCAGTAACTTGGCCCACGTTAGCCCGTTCAACGATTCCCATCTGGGCGTGGCCGAGGCCCGATAAGTACGCTGCTTCAGCCTCATCTGTGGCTGGTTCGAGGCCCATTACCGCCACTCCTTTGGCTGTTAATCCCCTTTGAAAGTGGGCAAATGCTTCTTCGTAAGCCCGAACTTTTAGGGCGCCGTCGCCCGCCATCAGAGAGTACTGGACAAGTTTCTCTGCGCCGGTAACAGCCTCCGCCTGGGCAAAATGGTAGGTCAGTTCGGCGGCGTGGACTTCAACTTCCGGGCCGTACAATTCTTCCAGAGTCTTGGCGATCCGGGCGTGGAGGCGCACCCGCCTGGTCAGCGACAACTCGTCAGTGAGGGTCTCTTGGACTAGGGCATGGGTAAACTGATACCGGCCCATGCTGGTGGGCAATTCCTCTAACAAATGTGCCGACAACGCCTCTTCTAAAACCTCCAACAGCCTGTCCCCGGCCAGGTCCTTGATAAGCCGTCCAAGTAGATCAAGGGTGAATTCCCTTCCGATAACCGCCGCCGTACTCAACACTAGGTTGCAGTCGTCCGATAGTCTGTTGAAGCGTTGGCCAATGACTTCACGCACGCCTTCCGGAATGCGAATTTCGCCTGGTCCGCCATCCGATTCCTGGGCCAATTCGCCGCGGTCTGACAGCAGTTGGACCACCTCGGTGGTAAAAAAGGGATTGCCTTCAGTGCGGGCGTAGATCGCCTCCACCACGGTGCGGGAGACGTTGGTCCCAGCAGCCACTTCAATGAAATGGGCCGTGTCGTCGTGGTCCATTCTTCTTAACGCATGCCGCTGATACACGGCTTCACGCGAGATCCGGGCCAAGGTTTCCGATAGAGTATGCTGACGCGACAATTCCACGTCCCGGTAGCAACCGACGACCAGGATTGAGCTATCCGCTAGCTGCTGTGCAAGGAACTGAAGCAATAGCAGGGAAGGCTCATCGGCCCAATGCAGGTCGTCTAGAACCAACATGAGTGGCTGGGAACGGGCCGTAGTCTTCAAAAAGGATGTTATGGAGTCGAAAAGCCTGAAGCGGGCCTGCTCCGGCGGCAGGTCGGGAGGCGGCTCCAAGCCTGTTAGCTTTCGGCTAATCTCAGGGACGATCTCGGCGATGTCGGCGGCGCTTGGCCCCAAGTCGGCTTGAAGCTGGTCTGTGTTTCGGAGTTCGACGTAGGAACGGATAGCCTGCACCCAAGGCCAATAAGGGGGCGCGCCGTCTTCTTCGTAGCACCGGCCCCACAATATCTGGGCGCCCCGAGTCTCGGCATAGGCGGCGAGTTCCTCTGCCGTTCGGGTCTTGCCGATGCCAGGCTCACCCACCATCATGGCCAACCGGCCGTGCCCGGTAATGGACTCGTCCAAGGCCGCGCGCAGGCCGTCCATCTCCCGCTGTCGGCCGACGAATATCCTGCCTGGCTGTCCGGAGCTGGTCATGACTCTCCCGTCCTAACGAATTGGTGGCATTCTACACCGAAATGGAAATGGGTTGGTGAATGCCCAAACGCCGCTTGTAACAGGCGCGTTCAGGCCATAAAATAGTTGAAAAGGGGCTGGCTTTATCACCAGCCCCCTTTCTGGCGTGTGATTTTATATCTGGGCCGAATCCGGCCCAAGCTGAAACGGAGATTCTAGCCACCATATGACCCTCAAGGGAGTTCTAGACCTACTGGACCGCCATCCCGAGCACCGGGGCAATGTTGACGCCTCGAGCCAACCGTCTGAAACAAAGGGTGGTGATTCGGGAGTGACCGTCCGCCAAGGGGCCCGTGCCGCCTTCTTGGCTTCTTTGTGGTGCCGCCAACAAGGCCCGATGCTGGTTGTGACGCCCCGCCCCGACGACGCCCGGCGTCTCCACGATCAGTTGCTGACCTATCTGGGCGAGGACCAACCCATACACCTGCTGCCCGAACCGGAGGTACTTCCCTACGAGCGCTTGGCAGTTGACGCCAATACCGGCCAACAACGTCTCACTGCATTGGCGGCCCTGGCGGCGGCCGGGAATTTCGGCGGCACTCCCGGCGGCTCTTTGATCGAAACGCAGCCGTTGGTTGTCTGCTCGGTCGGCTCGGCCCTGCTCTACACCCTACCGCCCGAGTTGATGGCCGGCGTGTTCCCGTCCACCGGAGAATTGAGCGTCTGGCGCAAGGGAGACCGCATCAGGATCGGCGAGGTCCTCGGCCAATGGCTGGAATTGGGCTACCACAACGAGCCAGTGGTGGAAGCACCAGGCAACTTCAGCCACCGAGGCGGAATCCTAGATATTTATCCCACCGGCGCCGAATGGCCGCTGCGCATCGAGCTATGGGACGACGAGATTGACACCATCCGTCAATTCGACCCGGTGTCGCAACGCTCCATCGGCCCCGCAGACGAAGTGCGACTGGCCCCGGCACGAGAGCAACTTCCCAGTCTGGCCAATCAAGAAACGGTCGATGCCAGGACCGAGGCGTTGGACTTCGCCAAATGCAACCAGGAAGTCCGCGATCGCATGGCCGACGAATTGTCCCAACTTGGAACGTCGCCCAACCCCGAAACCCTCTCTTTCTACAACGGCCTAGTCAACCAAGCCCACCTGATGGAATACATCGGCGCCAACGGCCTGGTGGTCCTAGAACGTTCCGGCCGGGTTGAAGCAGAGGCCCTAGAACTGGAAGAGCGCTTCGAACGCATGCGCGAGGCCAGGGAGGAACGCGGCGAGTTGCCGGTCAATTTCCCCTCTCCGCACATGGACTGGGAGACCTTCGCCAACCGGTTGAGCGGCGTGCCCCAGATGCAGCTTCAGACCTGGGTCGGCGATGACGAAGACAAGATTTTCCGGACATCGACACAGTACTACGGCAAGCTGGAAGAATTGGCCATCGACGTCCTCCAACACCAGAAAGCCAACCACGCCGTGGTGGCTATCACGCAGCACCAGCGCCGGGTGGCGGAGATTCTGGAACAAGAAGGCGTGGGCGTAACCCAGGTGGAATCTCTGGAAAGCCCGCCATCTCCCGGCCAGGTCTGCCTGCTGCCGGGATCACTCCGGGACGGATGGACCGTGGAACTGCCCAAGGCCGACGGGGAAGTACAGACATTGGTCCTGCTGACCGACTCTGAGCTTTTCGGCACGGTCAAAGAACAGCGTTACAGCCGCCGCCGCAAAGCCGAGCACGGGCCGGAAGTGGTCCTGGCCGACCTGGTCCCAGGCGCGCACGTGGTGCACATCGACCACGGCGTGGCCCGGTTCGCCGGAACCACTCACATCGGCGACGGCGAAGACGAGAAAGAATATCTCATTCTGGAGTACGCCGAGAACGACAAACTATACGTGCCCACCGACCACCTGGACCGGGTGTCAGCCTTCGTCGGCGCGCAAGACCAGCCGCCGTCCCTGACCCGCCTGAGCACTGCCGAGTGGGCCCGGGTGAAGAACCGAGTGAAGGGCGCAACCAGGGAGATGGCCCAAGAACTGCTGCGCATCAATGCCGCCCGCGCCCTGGCCGAGGGGCACAAACACGGCGGGGACACGGTCTGGCAGCAGGAACTTGAGGACTCTTTCCCCTTCGTCGAGACGCCCGACCAGGCCAAGGCGATCATCGATGTGAAGAACGACATGGAGACCACCCGCCCCATGGACCGGCTGATCTGCGGGGATGTTGGCTACGGCAAGACCGAGATCGCACTCCGGGCGGCCTTTAAGTCGGTTAACGACGGTTTGCAGGTGGCCATGCTGGTACCAACCACCGTGCTGGCCCAGCAGCATTACGCGACCTTCAGCGAACGTCTCAGTCCTTTCCCCGTAAAGATCGAAGTATTAAGCCGGTTCAGGACTCCCAAAGAACAGCAGGAAGTGATCGAGGGGCTGAAGGACGGCAGCGTGGATATTGTCATCGGCACCCACCGGCTGCTACAAAAAGATGTGCGGTTCAAGAACCTAGGTTTAGCGATTGTAGACGAGGAACAGCGTTTCGGCGTCAGCCACAAAGAACGCCTGAAGCAATTGCGCCAGCAGGTGGACGTGCTGACTCTGAGCGCCACCCCGATTCCCCGGACGCTGAACATGGCTTTGGCGGGAATCCGAGACCTGAGCACGATGGACTCGGCGCCTGAAGCCCGCCTACCCGTGAAGACGTTCGTCTCGGAATATTCCGAGGATGTGATCAAAGAGGCGATTCTGCGGGAGATGGAACGGGGCGGGCAGATTTTCTATCTGCATAACCGGGTCCGCACTATCCATCAGGCTGCCGCCGATATCAATAAAATGGTCCCTCAAGCGCGCATCATGGTCGGCCACGGCCAGATGCCGGAGTCGGAACTGGAAGATGTGATGGTCAACTTCGCCAACGGCGACGCTGACATCCTGGTCTGCACGACCATCATCGAGTCCGGTTTGGACATGCCCAACGTAAACACGCTGATCCTCGAGCGGGCCGACCGGTTCGGACTGGCCCAGCTTTATCAGCTCAGAGGCCGTGTGGGCCGTAGCCAACACCGCGCCTACGCCTATCTGCTGGCCCCCCGAGGCCGGCGCATCACCGAGGCCGCGGAACACCGGCTGCAAGCCATCCTGGAGGCGTCGGAATTGGGCGCCGGTTTCCGTATCGCCATGCGCGACCTGGAGATACGCGGCGCAGGCAATATCCTGGGGGCGTCTCAGAGCGGCCACATCCAAGAGGTCGGTCTTGACCTCTACACCCAGCTCTTGAACGAGGCAGTACAGGAGCTGGACGAGGCCGGTGGCGTCAGTGACGACATTGAGATTCCCGCCGAATTGCCCAGGATCGAGTTGCCCATGAACGCCCGTATCCCCGAGGACTACGTCGACCACCTGCCGACCCGGCTGGCCGTCTATCAACGCCTGGCAAAGATGACCGACGTCGATTACATCCCGGAGATACGTGAAGAACTAAGAGACCGGTTCGGCCCGCTGCCGGAAGAAGTGGAGAACCTCCTGACCTTGGCCTCTCTAAGGGCGCTGGCCGCCGACGTGGGCGTTGAATCCATAGTGCAGGGCAACGACGCTATAGTGCTGTCGCTGCGGGTGCCGGTAGGCGGAGCACGGGTGCCGCTCCAGAGGGCTTTGGGGCCATCGGTCCAGGTCGGAAACACCCAGATGCAGATGCCGCTACGGCGGATGGGCGACGAATGGCTGTCCCGCCTCACCAGGGTATTGGAACGGTTCTTGGTCTTCCAAGTGAACCTAACTGCGCTGGCCGGTCCAGCCTCCGACGACTGATTTCCTGCCGGCTCTAAAAATGCAGACAGGAAACCAACATGCGGGTTTCTTCGTAATTAGTTATTGAACCCACAACGTCTTAAGCACATCTAAGTTTTCGATAGCGGGTATGGAATCGCGCTCGTTTCACGACTCATCAGCGATTCACAATGGAGGACAACTTGAACGGCAATTCAAGGGGCAATTTAATAGATAACAAACCCGCCGGTGGAAAAAGAAGCGAACTTCGGTTTCTCCTTCCATTGGCGATGATATTGACCGTGGCGGCCATCGCCTGCGGCGGCAGCACCAGCGGCAGCTCGTCGATCGTGGGAGACGGAAATAGCTCCGGCTCCAACAACCCTGCGCCCGACTTCACCATCACGATGTTCCAAGGCCAGGATGCAGTGGGCGGCGAAGAGGTCAGCCTGCACAGCCTGATCGGTGATCAACCGGTCGTGCTCAACTTCTGGGCCGGACTGTGCCCACCCTGCCGGGCGGAGATGCCAGACCTCCAAGCATTCAACGAAGAATTTAAAGACCGCGCCCTGCTGCTGGGCGTAGACCTGGGGCAGTTCACCGGATTGGGGACCCAGAAGGACGCCAAAGACCTGCTGGCTGAACTGGGAGTGACCTATCCTGCCGGGTTCACCTCCGACGCCGACGTGATCAGGGACTACCAAGTGCTGGGTATGCCTACGACCATCTTTATCGACCGCAATGGCGAGATATTCAACAAGTGGACCGGCGCGCTCAACGGCAAGATTCTGAAGGAAAAGACATTGGAGATGCTGGACCAGTAATCTGGTATCGAATCGACCGGCCAAGCCATGCGTAGGGGCAGGTTTCCAACCTGCCCTTTTACTTTTCCAGCACGTTCGTCCCATCGGAAAGATGTTGAGAAAAGATTGCCAGACCATAATAGTCTCGCCCACCACGGACGTCATTTACGCCTAGTAGGGCGGGTTGGAAACCCGCTCCCTACATCCTCGCTGGATGTGGCTTTAGCCACCCGTCACTCCGCGTCTAACTTGCGGTATAATACTTGCAACCCTGTCCAGAGCCCAATTCCGACTGGGAAGCGGGAGCTCAGCAGGCCGAGTCGGGGTGTAGCGCAGGGGTAGCGCGCTGCGTTCGGGACGCAGAGGCCGAAGGTTCAAATCCTTTCACCCCGACCATTTCCCTCTAGCTACTTTTTTGGACCACATTTAGACTACCGTCGGACCTACGCGTGCCACGCATGCCGCCCGGCCCAACCTCCCACCACAACAAACAACACCAGGAGTCAATGATGGCCCGCGAACAAACCATGCTCGAGTTGGAACAAGGCGATTACGTACTTCCTGATACTGGCCGTCCGGTGGTCCGGTCGACCAAGGGCGTGATATCCAGTGGGCACTATCTCACCTCGATGGCCGGGATGCGGATGCTGCTGAATGGTGGAAACGCCTTCGACGCCATGGTCGCCGCCGGTTTCGCTGCTGCCGTCATCGAGCCTATAGCATCGTATTCCCTAGCGGCGGAAGGCGTGTTCATGCTCTACAACGCGGCCAGCGACGAGTTGCTGTCCCTCAGTGGACAGGGCACAGCGCCGGGCAAAGCCACTGCAGAGTTCTACAAGTCTCAAGGGTTCAATCGCATACCCACCGGGCCCGGTAAAGACGCTCATCTTTCTTTCACCGTTCCCGGGATAGTCGCAGCGTATATCTCTATTCTGGAACGCTACGGCACCATGACCATCGACGAGGTCCTGGCCCCGGCCATCGACTACGCCGAGAACGGTATTCCGCACTACGAATACATGCTCAACCGCCTGGATAACGCAAACACAGGGGCGCAGTTCGACAACTATCCTCCCGGCGGCTGGGACGTGTTCTATGACAACCGAGAAGTCCCCAAACCGGGAGACACTCTGGTCCAGCCCGGCCTGGCCAACACCATGAAGGCGATGTCCGCGGTCGCGGTCCCCGGTGACCGGATGGCCGGACTGCAGGCGGCCCGGGACGTTTTCTACAAGGGTTCCGTGGCAAAGACGATCGTGGACTCCTCGGCGAAGGTCGGCGGAATCCTAACCATGGAAGACCTTGCCGCCTACAAGGCCCTATACGGAGAGCCGGTCTCCAGTACGTTCGAAGGCTACGAGATCCTCGGCCACGACACCTGGACTCAGGCACCCATGGTGCAACAGACACTGAACATTCTTGAGCACTTCGACCTTAAAGCCATGGGCCACAACAGCCCCGAGTACATCCACACTGTCACCGAAGCCCTGAAGCTGGTATTCGGAGACCGGGAGGCCTATTACGCCGACCCCGAGTACGCCGAGGTTCCCCTCGACGGACTGATCTCCAAGGAGTATGCCGCCGACCGTGTCGGTCTGATCGACCCGGAACGCGCGCTACCCGAGCAAGCGGCCCCCGGCGACCCCTGGAAGTTCTCCAACGGTGTAGGCCGAGTACCGGCAGCTGCGGCCGTTGCAGCGTCGGCAAACGGCACGTCCGAAGACTCGAACCACGAGGGCACGACCCACGTGTCGGTGATAGATAGCCAAGGGAATATGGTCAACGGCACCATCAGTGGCGGCGCGTTCGTGAAGTCAGTGTTTTTCCCGGAGCTTGGCTGCTGCCTCAGCACCCGCATCGAGATGTTCAACTGCGAAGAAGGGCATCCCAACGTGGTGGAGCCGGGAAAGCGACCGCGCACTACCCTGATCAACTACATGGCCCGCAAGGACGGCGAGGCGGTCATGACCATCGGCTGCCCAGGCGGCGACAACCAGGCCCAGGCCAACGTGCAGATTATCCTGAATTCTCTGGTCTTTGGCATGGACCCCCAACTGTCGGTGGAAGCGCCCCGGTTCGCCACTGCGAGCGTCGAAAATTCTTTCTACCCCCACAACTATTACCCAGGTAAATTGGAGCTAGAAGGCGGCATCGCCGAAAGCACTGCCGACGCCCTCAGAGCCAGAGGACACGAGATCGGCCGGGCCGCCAACTGCGGTCTCGGCGCGACCATATCAGTCCGAGACCCCAAAACCGGCAACCTGAGCACAGGCGCCGACCCCCGCCGCGCCTGCTACGCCATGGGCCTCTAAACCCAAACATCGCAAACCAAAGCCCCGGTCCTTCCGCTCGTGGAAGGGCCGGGGCTTTTTTGTTGCTGTGATTGACCGAGAGATGATATTCATTGGTCTGCCTAGAGTCCTGCCTTCGCAGGAATGACGTAAGAAGGCAAAGCCAGTCTCTACAACCGCTCGTCCTGAGCCTGTCGAAGGGCCGCATCAGTCAATTCAATTGGACGAAACCAAGATGGTCTGCAGAGGGCGATGGTTCGACGGGCTCACCACGAACGGGGTGGCGTAGACGGCAGAAATGTGGAGCCTGGCCTTCGCGTAATTACGCTGGGGAATTACCGCAAATCCGCTCTAACCATCTCCACCCCCTGCACCATGGCCTGCAGCTTGCCGAACGCGGTCTCGCGGGGCAAGTATTTCATGCCGCAGTCGGGGGCCAGCATAAGTTGCTCCGGCGGTAGGTATTTCAGCGCCTCACGGACTCGGGCCGCAACGGCTTCCGGGGTCTCAACATTTGCGTCTTCCAGGTCCAATACGCCCACTACCATGGTTTTACTGGGGAGTTTGGCTAATACTGACAAGTCCAAACGCGGCTGCGCCGCTTCGATGGAGATCAGGTCGACCACGGATTTTTCCAGTTCCGCTAAGAACGCGTACTCAGACGCTTTGTTCTTGACCACTGCCGCGTAGCCGAAGCACAGGTGCAGGCCAGTGGTGCCAGTGACGCCTTCAAGGGCTTTGTTGATGGCCAGGACGCCGAATTCCCGCGCATCGTCGGCGTGAGCTTGCAGCCACGGTTCGTCTAACTGGACGACGTCCGCACCGGCTTCGAACAGGGCTTTCACTTCCTGGTTGACCGCCACGGCATAGTCCATGGACAAAGACGCCCGGTCGGGATAATGGTCGTTCTGCACCTGCTGGGACATGGTGAACGGGCCGGGCACGGTGACTTTGATGCAGCGGTCTGTATTCGCCCGCAGGAACTCCACGTCCCGCACCTGCACTGGACGGTTGCGTCTGATTGGGCCGACAACTCTCGGCACGATCGTCGGCTGGCCGCTCCTGCCGGTGACCTGGCCGGGGTTCTCGATATCAACGCCTTCCAGCGCGGTGGCGAAGCGATTGGAATAGCTCTCCCGCCTGATCTCCCCGTCGGTGATCAACTCCACACCGGCCCGTTCCATCTCGGCGATGGCCAACAGGGTTGCGTCGTCTTGTGCGGACTCCAGAAACTCGTCCGTAACCCGCCAGAGACCGGTCTGCCGGACCCTGGGCACAACGTGGGATAGGGCCTCCCGGTCGATCAGCCATTCTGGCTGGGGATAGCTGCCGACCGCCGTGGTGCCAAGAAAGTTCCCGTCCATCGCCGCTCCTTTGCCGGTCTTGTGCCAGGTAATAAAAAGCCCCCGCTCTTAGGCGGGGGCTCAATCTCATGCCTTCGAAATAAGATTAATCATCGGCAAGGGCTGGTTCTTCAACCCTTGATTTGATTCTCATGTTGATGTAATTGTCTCCGAGCCACTTCTCGATGGAGACCTCGCCCCGTTCTTGCATGGTGACATCATCTTCGTTGCCGACGTCCCGCGTCAGACAGCAGAACTCCAGAGAGATGCCATTGGGGTCTTTCATGTAGATGGACTTGGCCCATTCGTGGTCGACGACGTCGGTGACTGTCAGGCCTTTGTCGATCAACTCGATACGCTTGGCTTCCAGCGCGTGTACCGAACCCGCCTCGAACGCGAAGTGGTAGAACGGTCCTGGCACGCCCAGTCCGTCGTTGATACCGGCATCGTAGTTGTTGGGTATGGCGTCCACATTATTGGGTTCCATGAAGGCGATAAGCTGGTCTTGCCCAACATCGATGAACATGTGGCGGATGGTGCCGCCCTCTTTGATCTTGATGATGTCGCATCGCACCACTGTGAAACCGAGGACACCCTCGTAAAATTCGCGGGTCTTGTCCAGATCGTGTGTGGAGAGACCGATGTGGGAGAAGCCTTTATTAGACATGTTTGCCCTCCTGGCGCGACGACTTATTAACAAAAATTCTAGCCGTGACAAATCGGCGAGTCAATCAACGGTGGTTACTTGATACTCCTGCTTCGGAAATATCACAACGTCATTCCAGCGAAGGCTGGAATCCAGAATGCTGTCGCAGAACCAAGCCTGGCTAACCCAACCACCCTGGATTCTGGCCTACGCCAGAATGACGGGTTGGGCGGGCGAATCAAACCCGCTGTATCTCCCTGGTTGCAGAGTGGGTTGACCCGCCGAATGTGGGCACCCACGATGAATGCTTGCCCGGGCCGCCTAGGACGATGATCATGAGCAGGTCCGGGTCCACCACCATGGGCACTGGGCCGTCCGGTATCTTTTGAAACCGCTCCATCATGGTCTCGTGGGTATAACGCTCCAGTGGGATGCGGGCGTTCAGGTGCAGCCACTCTCTGATCTCTTTCTTGCCGAACCCGTCTCCGGCGATGGTTGCGGCATGCTCCGGGCCCAGGGCCAGCAGGGTCTCTCCGCCGGTGTAGGCGTTGTTGGCGCCGGTGATGGATATGGCCCCGGCGATGATGGTCAGGATGTCTTCAGCAGTACTGCCCGAATGGTCGTTGATGTTGTGCGGCGGCTCGCCTGCCATCACGGTCACCGTGCTCTGGTCGGCACGGAACCCACGCTCGATGTGCAGGGGTCCCCACGGGTTGGCCTCTTCGTTTTCGGCCACGCAGTAGGTGTACTTGGAGGGAGCGCCCTGGGTGGACATGTCGCCCACGCCGGGATGGGCCCCGCCCACGTTCAACTGCACCAACCTGACCGCCCGGCCGATGGTGGCGTTGGGCTGCCAGCCAGGGCCGAAAGCGCCGGAGCCGCCGTGCAGGCCCAATTCATCGCAGATTGGCCCATTAACAATGATCAGCGGGGCGCACGGGTGGGTGGTGGCCTGGATGGCGTAGAGATTGAACACCTCGTCGCACATGGCTTCAACGGCCGCGATGACCACCGGCAGATACTCGGGCCTGCATCCGGCCATGACCGCGTTCACGGCCAGCTTCTCCACCGTCGCCGAGCCCCAATTGGGAGGAATCTCGCCGATAATGTCCTGCGGGCCCAGGGGAGTGGCCGCCAGCATCGCCTCCACCCGCTCCGTGGTGGGCGGCACAATGGGGAGGCCGTCGGTCCAGCCTCGCTCCAGGTAAAGGGCCTGGACAGCCTCGAAATCGTCATCGACTTCCAGTCGGTCTGAGATCAGATCGGTCAAAACGCGCCTCCAATGGAATCACAGAACTCAGGGGCTCAGGGTTTGGCATACAATTATCCAAGAACGATGACAGAACACTAGGAGTTGAAAACCCCGTGATAGACCAAGCCTTTGCCGCGCATTTCGCCGCAGACTGGATCGATTCTTGGAACGTCCATGATCTTGACCGAATCCTGTCCCACTATGTGGACACGTTCGAGATGAGCTCGCCGGCAATCGTCAGGCTGATGGACGAACCTTCAGGCACCTTAACCGGAAAAGAGGCCGTAGGTGCTTATTGGGCAAAAGCTTTGAGGTTAGTTCCAGACTTGCACTTCGAACTGGTCACGACCTTGGTCGGGGCTAATAGCGTCACCTTGTACTACAAGGGGCACCGAGGACTATCCGCCGAGTGCTTTCACTTTGGCCCCGACGGATTGGTCGTCAAGGCTTTCGCCCACTACGAGGCCTAGTGGTGCCCGGCCTAGCGGCCCGTTAATCCCTCAACCACCTGCTCAAGCAGTCCGTCGGCCTTGGCTAGGAGTTTATCAGCCTGTATCCCGCCCAGCGGGTGCTCCGCGACGGCCATGGTCAGTTCCGGCATGCCCAGTGACTTACGCTCGACTTCACCCAGGCGCTTGAAGCGGTCGGTGCCAACCACCACGGTGCGAACGCCCCGCTTCTCCAGTTCAACCGCATCGTGGATACTCCACGACGTGCAAGACCCTCAATCCGCCAGACCGACGACCACCGCCTGGACTGACGCGACCAGTTCGTCGATAACTTCCTCCGTCGCAGGAAGGGAAGCGGTCGGTTTACGCTTGTAGACCACGTCCGCGATCTCGTATTTCTCCCGCAGCAGCTTTTCGAGCCGCTCGAAGAGCAGGTCGCCGTTGGGTTTGCTGTTCCAAAGGAATCCAATGGACTGGCCGCCCAATCCGTCCAGCACGGGCGCCATGGCCTGCACCATCTCCCTGGGAGCCGCCGTGGGATCAAGGACTATCAATTTCGGAGTTTCAGCAGTGGTCATGTATCACCTAGGCCTAGCCTTTCTGAAGCTATATGTGGTTTGAAGGCTAGGGCCTGTCGATTTTCATGTCAAGTTGTGCCGTATCGCGTCCAATACCCGTTTCCGGACAGTGTGCTTGGTGTAAACTGGCCGTAATTCTTACCGGCCATATCATTTGAGTGCGATGCAGCAAGGGCAGATATTCGTCGGACGGCAACGAGAGATGGAATCTCTCACTTCGGCGCTGAACGAGTCCTTAGCTGGACGCGGCCAGATGGTCATGCTGGCCGGGGAGCCTCGTATCGGCAAGACCACCGTCGCCCACGAACTCGCTGACGTCGCCGAGCAAGGTGGCGCACAGGTGCTCTGGGGCTGGTGTCACGAGCAGACCGGCGCACCTCCCTATTGGCCATGGCTGCAGTTGCTCCGCGCCCAGTTGGATACGGCAGATACTGAGAAACTCGGCGAGGACATGGGTCCAGGGGCTGCGGACATCGCTCAGATCATTCCCGAACTGTCAGCCATCTTGGAGGGATTGGACCAGCCTCCGGCATTGGGACCTGAGCAGGCCCGTTTTCGTCTGTTTTTTTCTATCACCACGTTCCTGAAAAACGTCAGCCGGTCTCAGCCACTGGTGCTCGTCCTGGACGATTTGCACTGGGCCGACGAGTCATCTCTGCTGCTGTTGGAATTTCTTGCACGCGAGATATCTTCTTATCCCATCATGGTCGTGGGCACCTACCGGGACCATGAAGTGACTGGAAGCCACCCTCTAGCACAGACGCTGGGCAGCCTCGTCCGTGAAAACAACTTCCACCGGGTATCACTGGCTGGTTTCAGCCGGGAAGAAGTTGGTGATTTCGTTAAAGCGCGGGCTGGAGTCACTGTGCCTGAAGCATCGGTCGACTCATTGCATCAGCGCACGGAAGGCAATCCCTTGTTTGTTGGCGAGGTTGTGAGCGCGGTCAGCCCGGAGGAAATGAGCCGGAATCAAGACTGGCTAGCCGGTATTCCCCAGGCGGTCAGAGAAGCAATATCCAGGCGTTTGGCCCGGGTGTCAGAGGCCTGCTACGAGATATTGCGGTCCGCCTCAATCATCGGCCGCAACTTCGACCTCCCATTGCTCCGCTCCCTCTGCCCAGAGATTTCCGAGGGCCTCTTCTCCGATGGGTTAGACGAAGCGAATGCGACTGGGATAGTCGAAACGATTCCATTCGGCCACGGCGGCTATCGATTTAGTCATACTTTGATACAACAGTCCGTTTACGAAGAGATATCGCCTATGCAGCGAGCCCAGAACCATCTGGCTGCCGCCGAGGCACTAGAAGAAATGTATGACGGCAATATTAGCGAACATGCTGGAGAATTGGCCTATCATTTCTCGCAATCTCAGACTAAATCCGGCCTTGAGAAACTCGTCAGATACTCCCTGATGGCTGGAGAGTTCAGCCTTAAATCTTATGCCCATGACGAGGCTTTGACCCTCTTTCAGCAGGGTCTGGCGGCCAAAGAAGGGAGTGAGATGGACGCGGAATCGGCGTCGTTGCTATTTGGGCTGGGCCGGGCGCAACTAGCGGCCCTTGGCAGAAATCAGGTCCCAGAAGCTCAGGGAAACCTTGAACGGGCTTTTAACTACTTCACTGCATCCGGAGATGTGGAGCGGGCAGTGGCGGTGGCCGAACTCCCGATCCCCAACATCGCCGGCGTGAACACCGGTTCCAGTCAACGCATCTCTCGCGCCCTAGAAATGGTCCCTCCGGATTCCCGAGCTGCCGGTTGGCTCCTATCGTTGTTGGGCAGGATAGCGGGCTCTCAAGAAGGGGATTATGAGGCTGCGACGACCGCGTTCGGGAGGGCTTTAGATATTGCACGGCGAGAAGATGACCCGTTATTGGAATTGAAGACCATTGCCGAAGAATCCTACGTGGGTATGTGGCACTGCAAGTGGCGAGAGATCTTGGACAAAAACCCACGTGCGTTAGAACTCGCCAGGACCGTTGATGACCCTGTGGGGGAGTTGTTGGCCCGTGGGGGAGCTATAGCGGCTGAGGTGGCAACTGGTAATCGGGACGCTGCCCGGCGGGATGTTTCAGAGGGATTAGTACTGGCGGAAAGACTTCGAGACCGGCAGCTTTCCTGTGGCATTTTATATCGAGCCACATGGCTGGCCGAGTCAGAGGGCGACTGGCAGACAGCCCGGGAATCGATGGATCAGGGCCTAGAATTGCTCCCCTCGAACCCTCGCTTGCTCGCCAGCAAATCGTTGTTGTTGTACCGACTGGGAGAGTTTGAGCAAGGCGCAAAGTATTTAGAACTCTGTTTGGAAGCTATGCGCCGTGTCGAGCCAGGCCCAAACTTCGAGCACGCTTCCATCTCGGGATTGATCCCGTTGATCGAAAGAATCTCGGGCGTCCATAAGCACCATGACGAGGCCAAAGCCGCCGCCGAAATCGTTCTCGCCAGTGATAATGCCATGCCTTTGATCTCCGGGTTCGTCACTGTTGGACTTTCCTTGGAAGCCGTGAATTCAGGAGATGTGGCCCTCGCTTCTGAGCAATACACTGCTCTCGGTTCGCTTCAAGGCACTTACATGAACTTCTTCTCAATCTTTGCCGACCATCTCCTCGGCCTTACTGCAAGAACGACGGGAGACCCAGACCGGGCAGTGGATCATTTTGAAGATACGTTGGAGTTCTGCCGAGCTGCAGGCTATAAACCAGAGGTCGCGGTGAGTTGCTTTGACTACGCTGAGACTTTGCTCGTCCGCAATGGACGAGGCGACCATGCGAAAGCAATGGAATTGCTAGGCGAGTCGTTGGTCATCTCAACGGAGCTAGGCATGCGCCCCCTAGTGGAGCAGGCCGCTGCGCTTCAAACGCGCGCCGAGTCCACACCCGTCCGGACGCCCGCCTACCCCGACGGACCCACCGGGCGGGAAGTCGAAGTCCTACGGCTCATCAGCGAAGGCAAGACCGACCGGGAGATTGGCGAAGAGTTATTCATCAGCGTCAAGACCGTGGGCAATCACGTCAGCAACATTCTCAACAAGACCGATACCGCCAACCGCACTGAGGCCGCCACCTACGCCGCCGGCCACGGGCTGACCATCAGCGCAGAGTAAACCGCCAACCAGCCAGGCAACAAAAAAACCCGCAACCCACTAACCGAGGGTTGCGGGTTTTCTGTTTGGCTGATCTCGTTGGTATCTAAGACGGCTTGAAGAACGGGGAGGGCATCGGGCCCACCGGCACTTCGATCAATACCGGGACGTCCAGGGTCAACGCCTCTTTCAGCGTGGACTCCAATTCGGCCGGTCCGTTGGCCACGAAGCCCTTGGCGCCGTAGGCCTCGGCCAGCTTTACGAAGTCGGGGTTGTGCAGTTCAACGCCGATGGTCCGGCCGCTGAACTGGTTCATCTGATCGCGTTTCACGTTCCCGTAGGCGTTGTCATTGAACACCACCACCACAACGTTGATGTTGTGCGCCACGGCGGTGGACATCTCCTGGGAGTTGAACATGAACCCACCGTCTCCCGAGAGGCAGACCACAGCCTTGTCCGGCTGGGCAACCTTGGCCCCCAAAGCGGTGGGGTAGGCGTAGCCCAGGTTTCCGGAGTAGGACGACGTGATGAACGTGCGGGGCTCGTAGACCGGGTAGTGGGCCCGGCTGTAGTAGCCCAACTGGGTCATGCCGGAGATCACGATGCCGTCTTCAGGCATGGCCCTCCGGACCGCTTCCAGCAGCTCACCCTGCGGTTCAACCTTGATGATGTCATTCGAGCGCTGGGCTTTCTGGGCGGCGATCTCCGCCGTCCGGTCATCTTTGGCGGCGCCTTTGCCCTCAAGAGCTTTGAGCAAGTCTTCCATGGTGACCTTGGCGTCCCCTTCGACCCGCATGGTGTTGTCGTAGTGGCGGCCGATCTCTTCCGGGTCAACGTCGATCTGGATGACCTGTTGGCCATCCAGCCACTGTGAAGTCACCAACCTGGTGCCGACGGCCAGGATAACGTCATGGCCGAATTCCTTCCTGGCGATGGTGTCGTTCCGCAACCAAAGCGCACCTAGACTCAGGGGATGGTGGTCGGAGATGGCGCCCTTGCCCTCGGCGGTCATCACCACTGGTGCCTGTAGGTGTTCTGCCAGCTTCGTCAGTGCAGCCGAACCCTCGGAGGATATCACTCCGCCGCCGGCCCAGATTAGTGGTTTGGCCGCGCCGGCCAGGGCCTCGGCAGCCGCTTCGATCTGTTCCTTGCTGGCAGTCACCCTGCGGGGCGCTTCCGGCTCCAGCAGTTCCACTTCGCCTACCTCTGCCAGAGTCTCCGGTGGAATCTCGATCTCAACCGGTCGTGGCCGGCCATTCTTCAGATGATGGAACGCCTCGTGGACCACTTCGGGAACATCAGCCGGGTCCATGATGCGCTTGGCCCACTTGGTGACCGGCCCGATGGCGTCCAATTGGTCGTTGACCTCGTGGAGCATGCCGCGGTCGCCGCCGATCTCATCCCGCTCGATCTGGCCTGTGACCATCAGCACCGGTGAAGATGCAGAATAGGCGGTAGACAACGCCGACGCGGCGTTTAGAAGGCCGGGTCCGGGCACCGTCAACGCGGTGCCAATCTCGCCGCTGGCGCGGGCGTAGCCGTCGGCCATATAGGCGGTTGCCTGCTCGTGCCGCACGGTTATGAAGCGGATGCCTGGCTCGTCGTACAGGCCGTCCATCATGTGATAGAGCTGAACTCCGGGTAGGCCGAATATCACCCGGACGCCCTCCCGGTAGAGGGATTTGGCCAACGCCTGGCCGCCGGTCATCTTAACCATTGTTTCTAGTCCTTATCTTTGATTTCTTGCTTTAACTTAAGGGTTGTTGAATTGCACCAAGATGCCGTCCGGGTCACGGACGTAGATGCTCTTGATCTGCCCATTGGCGTCCGTAAATGACTCCCTGGACCCGGCCAATTTGAATCCTTTGGCCTCCAGTTCGTCGGCCAGACCGGCCACATCGGCAACACCAAAGGATATGTGGCTGATTCCCACCTGGTCAAGGAGGATGGGTTTCCCGTCGGCTTTCTCACCAGGGTGGCTGGTCAATGTCAGCGTGGGAGTCAGGTCGTCAGCATAGGACAGTCTTACCCAGTGGCGGGTGTTGCGTTCCAACGCATAGTTGTCCAGGCGCGCTGATTGGGTGCCGCCCTCGGTGATGTCGGTGATCTTTTCACCGATGACTTTCATACCCAGAGCGTCCCGGTAGAACTTGAGCGACTCTGCCATATCGCGTACACACACGCCGACATGGGTTACGCAGGTTGCTTCCATTTTCTTAGTCTCCTAGATTGGGGGCCGCCGTGCTTAATCTACGGCTACGATATGCTAAAACCCCTGCCGGAGTCTGTCAAAGGGCCAAGCCATCGCGGAGAACAAAAACTAGCTAAAGATGAAATCCCGGATGGCGGTAAAGTACTCGTCCAACCCCTTGAAGAGCAGGTCGTTGTGCCCTGCCCCGGAAACCGTCAGCATTCTCTTGTCGGTAGACACGAAATCGCGGAACATGTTTTCGGCGTGTTCCAGGGGCGCCAGCGCATCCATCTCTCCGTGGATGACCAGGACCGGAATCGCGATCGACGCCGCCTTGGCCCGGTAGGCGTCTTCCAGGTCTGAGGCCTGCTGCGGGTCCAGGCCGCCGGTGAACTGCCCGAGGCTGGGCCGCCCGCTTTCGATGATCACGCCGTTGATGTGCGGGTCTTCCTGGGCAGCCAGCTCGAAGGCCGAATGCCGCCCCATGGAACGTCCCATCACGAAGACCGGGCCGTTGTAGCCGCTGGCGCCCAACACGATCTGCATGGCCTCAAGCACCGTATTGGCGTCTGACAGCATGGTAGTGAACGACGGAGACCCGTCGCTCTTGCCGTAGCCGCGGTAGTCGGCAACAAAGAAGTTGACCCCGATCTGGTTGTACAGCGGCGCAATGGTGTTGTAGTCGATGGCCGTCTCGCCGTTGCCGTAGAAGAACAAGATGGTGGGACTGCCGTTGCCCGCCGGAAAGAACCGGCAGGACAGGCCAATCTCTTCACCGGGGCCGCCGACGTTTACCGTGTAGTCCTGCACTCCCTCGGGAGGCGGCGTCCAACCCTGCCGGGGGAAGAATGAGTTCATGGAGATGTCGGGGGCGTCCAGAACTGAGTAATCTACTTCGGGCATTCTTGTTTCTCCTTCAAGCTTTTACAGGACCGCCCAAGTTATCCCGGCTCCGCCGGCGATTCAGGGAATGCAGGCCAGAATAGATTTCTATGCGCGATGTCTCCGCATCGTAGGAGCGGGTTTTTAACCCGCCGTGGCTCTCGTAGACCACGCTCCTAGCAGGCCAGAGCTTTGTGGGCCGGCCTAGCTTTTCCCTATCGTGATCTTCATTTCTATAACCGTCGCTGCAAGTTAGTGGGGGCGGGTTAGAAACCCGCGCCTACAAAGACCCGCCATTCCAGCCAGGAGTTGTATGTTAGCCAAAAAAACCGTCATTCAGGCCAGGAGTTGTATGTTAGCCGAAAAAGCCGTCATTCAGGCCAGGAGTTGTATGTTAGCCGAAAAAGCCGCCATTCAGGCCAGGAGTCGTATGTTAGCTAAAAAAGCCGCCATTCAGGCCAGGAGTTGTATGTTAGCCGAAAAAGCCGTCAGTTATGTGGCTTTTTATCAGGTCAGCTACTAGCTCGGGTCGTTGTAGGGGCACGTCGTGGATACTGTTCTCCAGCCAAACGGTCTTACTATTGGGCAATTGCTCTTCCGCCTCGCCGACCGACACCATCCGCCGTTGGTCTCTTTCCTCAGTGGCCGATAGGTTCTGCTGCCGGGCCGGCATGATCAGCACCGGGCATTGCACCTGTTTGTATAGCTCGGTGGGGTGATGGTCCCAGAGCGCTTCGATGATCCGCAGATGGTTGGCTCTGGTCAGACGGGCCTTGATGGTGTTGTCTTCTAGGACTTCAAAGTTGGCCATCACCACTTCGTGAGAGCCTGGCGCCATGCCGGAGCCCTCATGCCGGCTCCGCACCCGTTCCATGAAACTCTCGACCTTCACGCCGCTAAAGTCGGGCGGGGACATCTCAAACTTGGCATCCTCGACTGTTGGGTACCGGGCCGATGCGTTGATCATCCCTCCGTCGACCCAGGCCATACCTTTGACCGATTCGGGCGCGCGCACCGCTAGTTCCAGGGCGACGCTGCCTCCCCAGGAGTGGCCGACGACCACTGGCGATGCTCCGCCGATATGCTTGATGATTCCCAGAGCGTCCTGCGCGACCGTGGCGAAGTCAAACCCGTGGGTGGGCTTGTCGGTCTCGCCGTGGCCCCGTTGGTCTAGGGCGATAACCGCGTGGTCCTGGGCCAAAAGGGGAGCAACCATGTCCCAGATATGACAGGTGGAGGCCAGGCCGTGGAGCAGCAAAATCGGCTGACCGGACCCGCCCCAATCACGATAATGGAAGCTCATGTCGTCAACTGTCACCCGTTCGTCGCGGGGAGACTGTGCCATCTATCAAACCTCGATAATTCCAGACTCAGACCGGCCCGTCCTTCTGCGGAAGGACGGGCCGTATTGTTGCTACTTTAATCAGGCGAGTTGGGCTACTTCCAGATAGCGAAACCCCAACCGCCGCCGGTACCCGCTGGCGACCGGTAGACCGGGACATATTCCACAACGTCCATTTCCAGGTGCTCACATGCTCCGGCCGCGGTGATCCAGTTTAGAATCTCCGAGCTTCCGGAGTTCAGCCGGTATTTGGGGAGAGCGGCCAGTTGTTCCACGTCACGCTCCCGCATCCCCTTGAGGGCTTGCTGGTCTATCTCTTCATCGACCAGGAAGTGGCTCAGGCCGCCGGAGCCGACGACCGCGACTTTTTTGTCGCTGTCCCAATTCTTGATCGCCTTGGCCACGGCCTTGCCCAGGTTGTAACACCGCCGCGCGCTGGGCGTGTTGGGCGGGTAAAAAGTGTTCTGGGTTATCGGAACTATGGACCGGATCTTATTGTTCATGATCCGCTTGACCACGTAGGAGTAGGCATGGGGCATCGCCTGCGGCCGGCGATGGGTCACGATCGGTTCTTTCACGTATCCGATCGGCCCGACCGTCCCTCCGGACTGTTCATTCATGTAGCGGGACTGGGCGATGTCGAAGTCATCTTCGATCAGACTCTCGATCAGATGGAGGCTTAACTCCGAGTCCACCGGCACGTCCATCTCCTCGGTGCCGTAGCCCCACATCGAGGCCTTGGTCGCGGGAGAGGCGCCATCGCCGAGGCCGCGGGGAGTGAGGTGCATCGTGTCGCCCCAGTAGATGGAGAACATGGGCATATTGTCGTCGAAGAAAAGCTCTTCTTGGTCATCGCCGACGATCACGACGACGTCCGGATTGGCTTCGATCATGGCTTCTTCCAGAGCGATGATGCCCCTTTGACAGGCCTCGTATTGAGCCTGGAAGGTCTCGGGGGTCAGCCTGGTCGCGATGGCCGGATCGGCGGCAGCCAAGAGTTCATCGTAGGTCTTGGTTGAGCCATCTTCCAAAGACAACAGCATGGGGTTGCCCTTGTCGCGAGCGGCATACTCGCCCCACATGTCGCCCGGCAGGCTCAGCATGGGGCTATGCGAAGTTCCAAGGCCCAAGACAATCTCAGCCATGTTCTCTCCTTGGGGTTTCCAGTCTGGTTTGCCGATCTATATTCGTTTTCGTATTCCGATTAACCGGAAAGAAAATACTGGATACATAATCCGCTGGAACGGCAGTTTTCGCAACCTTTCCATGCCGGAACGGCAATCGGAAATGACGTCATATTCTGATATAGTTTAGCGGTTAAGTTATCAACGTAAATGGCCTCGCGCTGGTCGCTCGCGTAGAGAATGACCAGCCCAGACACGACCTATGGAGCCAGCCGCTTAAATGGGCCAGTACACCGCAAAACGAATCGGCCTATTCCTCCCGACTCTTCTGCTGATGACGATGTTGGTGTTCGTGGTCATGCGGATCATCCCCGGAGACCCGGCGATCGCCCTGCTTGAGGGAGATGGCGGCGGTTCATATACCATCCAAGACCTGGAGAGACTCCGGGCGGAGCTTGGCACCGACCAAAACCTAGCCGTGCAGTATGTGGAATGGATCGGTGGGATATTGCATGGCGACTTCGGTGATTCCTTCTGGTTCAAAGCCCCGGTGATGGCCGAGCTTGGCGACCGGATTCCCAGAACACTTGAGTTGGCTGTTCTGGCCATCGTCATGGCTGTGGTCTTATCGGTGCCGCTTGGAATAATATCCGCCATCAAGCCGGATAGTTGGCTGGACCTGGGAGCACGCACGTTCACAATAGTGGGCATCGCCATCCCCAACTTCCTGATGGCTATCTTGATGATTCTGTTCCTGCTCAAGGTCTTCAACTGGCTCCCGCCGCTGGGCTACGTGGAGCTGTGGAACAACCCCGTCCGGAACCTGCAGCAGATGGCGTTTCCCGCAACCGCCTTGGCGATCTACGACATGGCTTTCATCGCCAGGGTCACCCGGTCCGCAATGATGGAAGTGCTGCGCGAGGACTACATGCGCACGGCCCGGGCCAAGGGCCTTTCCGAGAGGATCGTGGTGGTGCGGCACGGGCTCAAGAATGCCATCTTGCCCATCCTGACCATCTCTGGCTGGCAGTTCGCCCGTCTATTTGAGGGCGCGGTGATCATCGAGAGCATCTTCTTGATCCCAGGGGTTGGCCGGATACTGATCGAGGCCATCTTCCACCGCGATTTCCCCATGATCCAAGCCGTGATCGTGGTCATCGGCACTGGCGTGCTGCTCATCAACCTGGTGGTGGACCTGCTCTACGGCTGGCTGGACCCCCGCATCCGCTACAACTAAGCTCTCTCACTCACCGTCATTCCTGTCCTATCTGCGAAGGCAGGAATCCATACAACCCGCTTCCGGCGGTCATTCGATGGCTTGTTAAGAACCTATGCCCTCACCCTAACCCTCTCCCACGCATGGGAGAGGGGATCCTACCCGTCGTTTCCGACCATCCGAGGGAGGACAGGAACGAGGCAAATAAAAAAGGGGGCTGCCTGATGGCAGCCCCCTTTTTTGTGACTTATTTTTAAGTCTGGTTTAGCTGAGGTGCTTTCCGAAGAAGGAGATCACCTTTTCCCAGCCATCGGTGGCAGCTTCCTGGTGGTAGCTGGGGCGGTCGACGGCGAAGAAGCCGTGGCCCGCTCCCGGGTACATGTGGAAGTCATAATCTTTGCCCAGCCGCTTCAACTCTGCCTCGGTCTCAGCCACATCGGCGGGTGACGGCCTGCCGTCTTCTTCTCCGAAGAGCCCAAGCATGGGACACTTCAGGCCATCGGTGAAGTCGATTGGCCAAGCGGGCATGGCGGGACTTAGCTCGTCGTTGCCCTTGGTCACGCCACCGCCCCAGCAGTCCACTGCGGCATTGACGTTGTCCAGTGTGCAGGCGCCCAGATACGTCTGGCGTCCGCCGGAACAGAAGCCGATGAGCCCAACCTTGCCGTTGGCATAGGGCAGACTGCGAAGATAGTCCATGGCTGCCTGCACGTCGCCCATGGTCCGCACGTCGGGCATGCCGCCCGCTTCGCGGATACTGGCGCTGTTCTCGGTGGGAGAACCCTTGCCCTCGCGAAAGTGCAGGTTGGGGGAAATGGTAGCGAAACCGTTGTAGGCCAACTTGCGGGCCATCTCTTTGGAGGCTGCATCCCAGCCGGGCATGTGGTGGATCAGGACCACGCTACCGACGGGGCCGGCGCCCATAGGCCGAGCCAGGTAGGCATCGATCTGAGTGCCCTCGTGTCCGTTGATGAGTACTGTTTCGGCTATTAATCCTTCATACGGCATGAATAGTCCTCCCAAGTCATAATCAATTACCGGTCCGAAGCATCGATCCGGCGCGCCTGTTACCACAGGGCAGGGGGTAGACTACTACCGGTAACGGGCCTAGTCAATCGAATTGGTGGCATTGCAAATGGGCCTGCGGGTATAATGCGCCCAATCACCTCCGCCTCACCTATTGTGTCTACCGGTATATCCACTGGCTAGATGGGCGGGAGCGGCGTAGGTCAAACGATGAGGAGAGTACAAAACATGGCTCTACCAGAGCGGATGAAATTCGGAATCTTCATGGGACCTTTCCACCGGGTCGGAGAAAATCCCACTTTGGCCATCGACCGCGACCTAGAGTTGGTGCAGTGGTTGGATCACCTTGGGTTCGACGAAGCCTGGATCGGTGAGCACCACAGCGCCGGTTGGGAGACCATCTCCTCTCCGGAGTTGTTCCTGGCCGTGGCCGCCGACCGCACCAAGCACATCAAACTGGGCACCGGCGTAATCAGCCTGCCCTATCACCATCCCTTCATGGTCGCCAACCGGATGGTCCAACTTGACCACATGAGCCACGGGCGGGTGATGCTGGGTGTCGGCCCCGGCGCGCTGCCCGGCGACGCCTACATGCTGGGCATCGACCCGACCACCCAGCGTCAGCGGATGGATGAGGCCCTGGGAATCGTTATGCGCTTGATGACCGAAACCGAGCCGATCACCTACAAGAGCGACTGGTTCGAGCTTAACGAAGCGATGCTCCAACTTCGCCCTTACACCAAGCCCCACATGCCATTATCGGTGGCATCGGTGCAGTCTCCGGCCGGCGTTGCTCTGGCAGGCAAGTACGGCGCTTCGGTGCTGACTATCACGCGTCCCAGGGACCCCGGCGCCCCGGATTCCGATCTGGCCGCCCTCTGGGCCATCGCCGAAGAATCGGCCGCCGAGCATAACCAGGTGGTCAACCGTGACGACTGGCGTTTGGTGATCCCGGTACACATCGCAGAGACCCGCAAAGAGGCCATCGAGCAGGCCAGGGTCGGCGCGGGCCGCTATCAGGGTGAATATTTCGAGCACACGATGGGCCGTCCTCCGGTCATCGATGGGCCTCAGGATCAGATCATCGAGGCCATGATCGAGAACGGCAGCTGGATCATCGGCGACCCCGACGATTGCATCGCCGGCATCCGCAAGCTGGAAGAGCGGAGCGGAGGCTTCGGTGGGTTCATGGTCCAGACCATCGACTGGGCACAGCGTGAGCAGGTCATGCACAGCTTCGAGCTCCTGGCCCGCTACGTCATGCCGGTCTTCCAGGGCACAACCCTGAGCACTGCCGCGTCCAATAAGTGGGCCTTCGAGCACCAAGAAGTGCTGAGCGCGGGGCGTGTGAAGGCCATCGACCGCGCCAAATCCGACTACGTTTCCCGATAATCACCCTGGTAATCACTCATGAAAGCAGTCTGGTACGAATGTAACGGCGACGCGGACATCCTGGAATACGGAGACATGCCCGACCCTGAACCAGGGCCGGGCGAGGTCCGCGTCCGCGTGGTGACCTCCGGCGTGAACCCGTCTGATTGGAAGCGGCGTCAGGGCCTGACAAATACGATCGATTTCCCCAGAGTCATCCCAAACCAAGATGGAGCTGGGGTGATCGACTCGGTGGGGTCGGGTGTTGACCAGTCTCGCGTCGGCGAACGGGTCTGGCTGTTCGAGTCCCAGTTCCGGCGGCCCTTCGGCACCGGCGCTGAATACACGGTGCAACCCAGCGGCCACGCCGTCCGGCTTCCCGACAATACCGACTTCGCAACTGCGGCAGGTCTTGGCGTCCCGGCCATGACCGCACACCGTTGCGTCTTTGCCGACGGGCCGGTCACTGGCAAGACCGTCCTGGTCACCGGTGGCGCGGGTGCTGTGGGCCACTACGCTGTGCAGCTAGCCAAGCTGGGCGGTGCGACGGTCATCAGTACGGTGAGTTCGGATGAGAAGGCTCAGATCGCTATCGAAGCAGGGGCCGACCAAATCGTCAATTACCGGGAAGGCGATACAGCTCAAAAGATCAGAGACCTGACAAGCGGCGCAGGAGTCGACCACATAGTAGAAGTCGACATGGCAGCCAATTTCGCGGTGAGCCAACAGGTCCTGAAGAGTTCCGGGGTGTTGGCGGTTTATTCGGCGGGCAGTTCGGCTGCTCCGGCCGTGCCTCTCAAGTTCAACTCCACCAACGTGACCGTCCGAATGGTGTTGGTCTACGACATGCCCGAGCCTGCCAAAGACGCAGCCGTTGCCGATATCACCGCTTGGTTGGAGCAGGGCAATCTGGCATCTTTCGCGGGGCCTCACTTCTCCCTGGAACAACTTAAAGACGCCCATCTAGCCGTCGAGGCTGCCGTAATCGGCAAGGTTGTTGTGGACGTCGGGCTTCCCTAGGCGCCCGATTATGCGCCCCAACCAACGCCCTTCGACGGGGCTCAGGACGAACGGATCATCGTAGGTTTGGTTTTCTGAACCGATGAACAGGTATCCGGTGATTCCCGACGGTAAAGAGCATGACTGATTCAAATGACAATCTAGGCAATGTCGTCGCCGTTATCGGGAGTGGGGCGGTCGGCTGTTTCACGGCTTACCGGCTTGCCGCGATGGGAGTGTTTGTAGTCCTGATCGAACAAGACGGCCCCGGCTCGGGAGCCACGGGAAATTCTGCCGGCAACGTCCAACCGGCTTCGGGCGACGATAATGCCTACAAGATCGCTCTGGGTGCGGAGAGCCTTGCCCTCTGGCGCAAGTACCTGCCCCGGATCAAAGAAGCAGGCGGGGTGGATTACCGGGAGCAGGACGTCCGTTACTTCTATGCCGCCACCAACGAAGAAGAAGAACGTCAAGTCCGCCAAACGCTTTCTGGCCTAGCAGCCGCCGGCCTGAAGGCACAGTGGATAGACGGCCCAACGGCCCGGGAGGTAGAGCCTCGTCTTTCCGAGTCGATCATCGGGGGTATGCTCCACGAAGACTGCATCCAGATGGACCCCAAACTGTTCATGACCGCCCTGGCGAACACCGCCGTGGTTGAAGGTGTAGACCTTCAACGTCAGAGTAAAGCTGTCGGCCTGGCGGTTGCCAGCAGTCGTATCTCCGGGGTCCTCCTGCAGGACGGGAGCACATTGGAGTGTTCGTCCGTTGTCCTGGCCACTGGGGCTTGGACCCTTAAAGCCGTTTCCGAATGGCTTGGCTATGACCTGCCGGTGGAACCATATGGGCTGCAGAAACTACACCTGAACCTGGGTTCTGCCACTCCGCTGAACTGCGCTGTCCGCTGGAACGGCGTTAACATCGTCTGCCGCAGGGACGGGTTGGTCCATGCCGGAAGCAGGTTCGACCCCGCCGGGTTCGACGCCAAACCGTCCGCAGAAACCGAAAGATGGTTGCTGGACCAAGTGGCTGCGATCATGCCCGGATTTCAACCTTCCGGAGCGGAAAGTATCGCGGCGTTTGCGGCCTCCACGCCCAACCGCATACCCCTGATCGGCGCGCTGCCCGGGGTGGATGGCGTCTACCTTGCCGTGCCCAGTACCGACGGATTCCTGATGGCGGCAGTCCTGGCCGAGATGACGGCAAACCTGATCGTAAACGGCGATAAGCATGAATTGATGGGCCGCAGCCCTCTTGCCCAAGCCAGACCCCGCTGACCTCTTCCGGCTTCCTTCCTAACGTTGCTCCTAACGTTGCTCCTAGCATTACCCCTCACATCTCTCCTCGCTTGGCTGACGCCCTATTTTCACGCCTGAAATAGGCTCGCCATTTGCTATTAAGGCGCGAACACTCTAGAAATATTAATACGCACCACTACTTCTGAGCCGTGGGCTGGGTGTGCTCAGCCTGCGGCACGGTCCTGCGTTGCCTTGATACGCAGACCCACATCCGAAAGAGACACAAGAGAGCAAAATGAAGCAACTAGAGGTCTTGATCGCCGACGATTCTGAGTTCATGCGGACGGCCTACAAGCGGATACTTGAGGCCGAGTCCAACCTGAAGGTGGTAGCGATGGCTACCAATGGCGAAGAAGCATCCATGATGGCAAAAGAGATCGAGCCAGACGTGGCTATCCTGGACGTATGGATGCCGAAGGTGGACGGCATCCAGGCGGCCCACGAGATACGTAGGCGGCTACCGAATACGGCCATCGTGGTCATCTCTGCCTATGACGACCTTACTTTTGTTGCCGACCTGATGCGAAACGGAGTGGAACGGAAGTCCTATCTGCTGAAGCATTCCATCTCGGACATCACTGACCTTGTTAGCGTGGTTGAGGCGGTTTACGAGGGAGGCACTGTGTTGGACTCGGGGATCGTCCAACGCCTGGCCCGTCTGTTCTGCAAATACTCGGACGAATTCAACTCCAACCTAGCCGACATCGAGCAGGACCTTTTGGGGCTCATGGCGGAGGGGTACGACGACGAACGCCTCTGCGAGGCCCTGCACATCGATCAGAAAGAAGTGGCATTGCACTCAAGCTCACTTTACGAGAACCTTGGTATCCTCGGCGGTTCCGGCCACGACCAGCGTATCCTGGCGGTCAGAGCCTTCGTGAGCCAGATACACGAAGTCCCTCTGGCCAGGGTTTACGACGCAGTGAGTTAATCTGCACTAAAATACGGACGCTACACATGCAGACCAACGATTTCACCAGAGGATGGCGGGCGATCGCCCCGGTCTCACCTGTTGGGCCGGCCTCATCAACAGGAAGCAGAGACCCTTTGGGCCCGAGCCTGAAGAGGAATCGGCCGCGTTTGCCCGGAGGGCCGCCAAAAGCCTTCCGGCGGCCAAAGTGGGGCTAACCAAATAGGTCCGAGTTATGCCCGGTCTCGGTTGACCGACCTTTACCCCGCTGATAGAATGCGCCCAACCTGGTATTCAGGCTGGATTTCAGGCACGACAACTGGGCCACTTAACCTGGTTAAAACGCTTGGAGCCACAGACTGTCCCTCCAGCCTGGCACTACGGCCCATAACACTCTATCTGCGGAGTTTAGAACACCATGGCAAGAAAGATATCGGTCTCTGTTGACCACGACATCTGCGTGGGCAATGCAATGTGCATCACCATCGCCACCAAAGCTTTTGAGCTGAACGAAGAACGGCAAGCCAAGTCAGCCAACCCTGACGGCGACACCGAAGAACTGATTCTGGAGGCCGCCGAGAACTGCCCGGTTGCAGCCATAACAGTCACGGACGCGGACACCGGCGAGCAACTTTTCCCATAACCCATAAAGTAGCCCGGCCGCGTATCGATCGTATTTGAAAAGCCTTCCTTTACCACGTTGTAGAGGGGGGCTTTTTGCTCGCTTCTCCACGCCCAAATCACAAAAATAATCAACTAAAATAATCAACTATAGGTGAATCATGGATATCGGTATCGCGCTCTTAATGACCCAGCATGATTTCAACACGATCGACCTGGCCCGGAAGGTGGAAGAGCTGGGTTTCGAGTCCCTCTGGGCGCCGGAGCACGGGATAGTACCGGTCGATTTCAAGGTGACTCCCGTAACCGGCCGCCAGGGCGGAATACCCAAGTTCTACGCCGAGGGCGGTATCAACCAGATCATCGACCCGCTTATATTCCTGGCCGGGGCCGCCACCGTCACCAAGAAGATCAAATTGGGCACCGGTATCTGCCTGGTTCCAGAACGGAACCCCATTCGGCTGGCCAAAGAAGTGGCTACTCTGGACCAGATATCCGGCGGGAGGTTCATCTTTGGAGTGGGCGCGGGTTGGCTCAAGGGAGAGTCGGAGATTCTGGGCGTGGACTTCCCCCACCGCTGGAAGCAGACCCGGGAATACGTGGACGTCATGAAGAAACTGTGGACCACAGACATCACCGAATACCACGGCGAATACATCGATTTCCCACCCCTGGTCTGCGCTCCCAAGCCGGTGCAGAAGCCCTATCCGCCTATCTTCGTTGGCGGCGAGCTGGAGAGCGCTGCCCGGCGCATCGCAGCCTACGGAGACGGCTGGCTCCCCAGGGCCCGCAACACCTCGCAGTATGAGGACCCGGACAAACTCTCCGGAGCGCGCAAGCATATAGAAGAACTGATGACACAAAAAGGACGCGATGCCTCAACCTTAAATATCACCATGTGGGACGCCCCACCAGACCGGGAAATGAACCGGCGTTTTGCCGACGCCGGCGCCGACCGGGTGGTCCATATGCTGAACACCACCGACGAGAAGTCGGCCCACGAGGCGATCGAGCGGGTGGCTAAAGCCGTTCTCTAGGGTCGCTCAAGCCCCTGAACATGCCGGGCAAATTCGAAGCGGTTCTCCAAAAGGCCGATATCCATGGCGAAGGACGCCGGTCCGATCGGTTCGACCTTGGACACGATAACGGACAAGCCTTCACGCTCCGAGGCTTCCGCAAAAGCCTGTTCGGCGGCCTCGATAGTATCCGCCAACGCCACATGCTCCGCTCCGGCCTTCTCAGCGATGCCGGCCAGGTCAGTCCCGGTTCCGGTGGCCGTGGGAAATCCACCCACCGACAACAGACTCTCGTTGTCGAATATCCAGTGGATCAGATTGGGCGGCCGATAGCGGGCCAAAGTGCTCAGCGAACCAAGGTTCATCAGTACTGAGCCATCGCCGTCCAATACCGTAACCCTCTCGTTTGGAAGCGAAACCGCCAAGCCCAGGCCCATGGATGAGGCCAGGCCCATGCCGTGCTCCAGATAGAAAAAATTAGGCTGGTGGCCAAGGTTGTACAGCTCCACTGCCACCGCGCCCATGATCGTCACCACCACCTGGTCTTTCAACCGGGGATAGACTGCCTTCAGCGCCTCTTCCCGCAGCATTACTCCTCCCACATCAGGTCCCTGGTGAGCAGCAACGCTACGGGGCGCAGTGAGCTCTCAGCCAGGGTCTGGGCTTGTTGTACTTCGTGGGCCACGGTCGCCGGGTCAGACAACTTCCGGTACATGATACCCAGCGATTGGAGCAACGGCTCGGTGACTCTCCCGCCCTCGGTCTGCCACGGGTCGCGCTCCCCCATCTCGCCGCGGTAGCTGATTACCATCAGCAGGGGAATCCGGTAGAGCTGGGCCACAGACACGATGCCGTTCACCGAGGTGAGTAGGCCGTGGTTCTGCATCAACATGGCTGATTTTCGGCCGGCGAGGTGAGCGCCTGAAGATATGCCCACACCCTCTTCTTCTTTGTTGAGGCGGATCAGGGTCATGTCCGGGTCGTCTTCGGCCATCTGCATCACGTGGACCAACCACGTCTCCGGCAGGGCCGACAGCAGGGTTATACCCGCCGACTTCAAAGCCGCAAAAAGAAATTCCGAGTTTTTAACTGAAACAGGCACCGTGGCGCCACCTCCAAACGAGTGGGCCAATTGTATGCGCAGGTTAAGAACGGGTCAATCTCGTGCCTCAAAGCGGTTTGCTCCTGTCGCAGACTCACCGATATACTGAACCCTATGTTGTGGATTTTGGAGGCACGTTGCAGTCAGGAATATTAGACCAGAACGAGACTATTTCTCGCGAAGATATGGAACAGTTGCAGGTCGAGCGGTTGCGAAAATGTATCGCCGATGTGAAAGAACGGGTGCCTTTCTACCGTGATCTGCTGGAAGGGATAGAACCAGGCAGCATTCAGTCGTTGGCCGACCTGGCCAAGCTGCCGTTCACCAACAAGCAGGACCTGCGCGATAACTACCCTTTTGGCCTCTTTGCCGTGCCGATGTCAGAGGTGGTGCGCATCCACGCTTCCAGCGGAACGTCCGGCAAACCCACGGTGGTCGGATACACCGCAAATGACATTGATATGTGGGCTGGCCTTGCCGCACGGGCCCTCTCAATGGCCGGAGTCACGAGAGACGACATAGTTCAGAACTCCTACGGATATGGGTTGTTCACCGGTGGCCTGGGTCTGCACTACGGGATAGAAAAACTGGGCGCGGCGGTGGTGCCGGCCTCTTCCGGAAACACTGCCCGGCAGGTGATGCTGCTGCAAGACTTTGAAACGACGGTGCTCTGCTCAACACCGTCCTACGCCCTGGTGCTTGCCGAAGCCGCGCTCAACGCAGGGTTCGACCTGGCAAACGGGCCGTTGCGGGTGGGCATATTCGGCGCCGAGCCCTGGTCGGAGCAGATGCGGGCTCACCTACAGACGCGTTTGGGGATAACCGCGTTAGATATATTCGGCCTCTCTGAAGTGATGGGTCCGGCGGTGGCCATGGAATGCACCCATCAGACGGGGATGCATATCGCCGAGGACCATTTCATACCTGAGGTTATCGACTCCGAGACGCTGGAACCAGTGCCGATGGGCCAATCGGGGGAACTCGTCTTCTCCTGCGTCACCAAAGATGCGCTGCCACTGATCCGCTACCGTACCCACGACCTTGCCCGGCTCATTTCCGGCGAATGCCCCTGTGGCCGTACGACGGTCCGGATGGAGAAGGTGCTTGGCCGGAACGATGACATGCTGATCATCCGGGGGATAAACGTGTTCCCCTCCCAGATCGAGTCGGTACTCCTAGCCAAGGGCGACTTTGAGCCAAATTACCAACTGGTGGTGGGTAGGGACGCGGACCAACTGGACGAACTCGAGATTAAGGTAGAATCCATCATTGAGTCGAGCAGACACATCGAGCTTAGGGGTAAGCTAGGCACTGACCTGCGCAACGCCCTGGGCATCGCCTGCGATGTGACCATAGTTGCTCCTGGTGAGATCGACCGTAGCGAAGGTAAAGCGGTACGGGTGATAGATAACCGGCAGATATAATCGACATGCCTGGGGGGCAAACGCCTGGGGGGGCAAACGATGGAACTTCAGAACATGAAGTACGAGACGGACGGCGATCTAATTCGCCTAACCCTGGACCGGCCTGAGGCCCTGAACGCCATCGACTACCAGAGCACGATCGAGCTCCACCAGGCGGCCCAAGCCATCCATGACGATCCTAACGCCAGAGCCGTGGTCATACGCGGCAACGGCCGAGCCTTCTGCACGGGCATCGACCTCAAGGAACTGGCGGCAGATAAAACGCCCCATGACTACTTCTATCAGTGGGACCAGGCCCTGCGCATCCTGGAGCGGTCCGACAAGCTGATCATCTGCGCCATCCAGGGGTTCGCGCTGGGCGGCGGCCTCCAACTGCCACTCGCCTGCGACATCCGCATCGCCACTGAAGACGCGGTCCTGGGCCTGCCGGCGGCCAAAGAAGGTTTCATACCTGGGTTGGGCACCTATCGCCTGCCGCGCTACATCGGCCTGGGGCGCGCAAAGCGGATGGCCATCTCCGGCGAGAACATCGACGGCGTTGAGGCCCTGCGCATCGGCTTGGTGGACTATGTGGTCAAGCCACAGGAGTTCGAAAAAGAAGTTGAAGAGCTGACTCAGCGTTATCTGGCGCTCAGCTCCGAGGGCGCCAGGCAAACCAAACTCATGATGTCGGCCTACCAGGACCTGCCCCACGGCCAGTTCTTCGAAGAATACCTGAATCGCCAGGCCATCGCCATCGCTGCTCCCGACCACGATGAGGCTATGACTGCCTATCGTGAGAAGCGGGACCCTGTTTACAAGTCGCGCTGACGTTGCTACAGAACCTTAGCCCTGGTGCCTGGTAAACCGGTCACGCCCTGTCCGGTCTGGCTGAAGTAACCAACTCGATCGCCGCTTCGAGGTCTTGCACAGCGAGCGGCTTGATCAGCACTCGATTGTCCAACGGTTCTAAGAACGCACGGGTATCGAGGTCTCCGGTGATAAAAACAACCTTGGCAGCGGTTTCAGGGTCTGAGACCGCTATACGTCGAAAAAGCTCTTGGCCGCTCAGCCCGGGCATTCGCAGGTCAAGCAATATGCAATCGTAGCTGCCTTCTAGCAGTTTGCTCCACGCCTCTTCGCCGTCAGCCGCTTGTTCTGCCGTGTAACCTCTCCGCTCCAGAACCTTGGCCACGACCTCCCTCAGGTCCTGCTCGTCGTCTACCACCAAAACATGGGTGACCAAGCTAGACTTACTCTCCGGTAGACCGTCAACGTCCAGGAAGTCTCCGCCCGGGGGTTCTATCGGTTTAAGTTCGTCCAACTGTCCAGCAGGATTCCGAGGCACGTCGATGTGAAAAGTCGTGCCTGACGCGCCATCGCTCTCCACCCACAGTTGACCGCCTAGCTGGGTAATGATTCCGTACGACACACTCAAGCCCAGGCCGGTCCCTTCGCCAACCTCTTTCGTCGTGAAGAACGGGTCAAACACTTTTGACAGGACGTCCGTGGGGATGCCAGGTCCGTCATCGGAGATGCTGATGCGGGTCGAACCGTCGGCCTCTCGGACCGATATCGATATATGGCCGCCCCTCTGGGCAGCAGAGCACGCCTGCTCCGCGTTGCTCAAGATGTTGACCATCACCTGGGTCATCAATTGTTTATCGATCGAAATCTCAGGCTGGTCCAAGAGAACGCTGATCGAATTTGTTATGTTATTTACCCTAAAATCATGTCTCTTCAGGTCCACGCAACTCTCGATGAAATCATCGGCGCGGACCGTTGTGACCTCATAACTAGATTTCCTGGAGAACTGCAATAGATTACGAACTATGCCTGCCGCTCGTTTCCCCTGGGCGGATATGATCTTGATGTCATCGGCCACAGACACCGTAAGGTCCTGTTCCAGCAGCGCCTCTGTGTAAAGGTTGATGGCCGCCAAGGGGTTGTTGATCTCGTGGGCCACACCTGATGCGAGTTCGCCGACCGAAAGCAGGCGTCCAGCCTCGGTAATTCTCTCCAACTCCATATTATGCTCGGTAACATCTTCAGCGAAACCGCTCATTCTGAGTATTTCGCCTTCTGGACCCAAAACAGGGAAGCCGCGGCTTCTGATCGAACGCACCGAGCCATCCCGTTTGATTATTCTATATTCGATATCGAGAAAGCCTGTTTTATTCGCTTCGATACTGTCCCGTTGGATACGCGCCGTGTCCTCAGGATGGATATTACGAAAAATCAGGCTGAAGTCGTCATAGATTTCGGCCAGTGGCATATCCCAAACGCTGTCTGCATTCGGGCTGGCGTAAATCAGCCGATGGGGCGCCAACTCAACTAGCCAGAATACGCCACCGATGCTGTCTGCGATCTGACGAAAGCGCCCGTCACTTTCTGATAAGGCCACCTGCGCACGGTCTCTTTCAGCAGAAATCTTGAAAGTCGCCAGCGCCCCTCCCACCAAGGCCGCCATCCGGTTGGCAACGGCTAGATCTTCGTCGTTGTAATGATCTTGCCGATTGAAAAAGCCCAAAACGCCAATGATCTTCTCTTCGTACTCTACTGGCACGACCATGATTGACCTGAACCCTCGTTCAAACGCAGCTTGGGTCAATGGAAAGTGGCCGGCCTTCAATAGAGGATCACCAAAATTAAGTACGCGGCCTTTTCCTGTTCTGAGGACCTCTTCAGTGATGGTTCCGGAATACGATTTTCCGATATTGTTGGCCAGCTTCAGCTCGGAAAAATCCAAGAAATGGTCGAATTCTTGACTGAAAGTTCCGGCTTCCACGTCTATGGACGTAATCAATATGCGGTCTGTTGCGATGACACGGGTGATTTCAGTTCTTAAAGCCTCGATCCCTCGGGCACGACTTAAAGGTGAACTCAAAACCCGGCCTATATTGGCTTCTGCCTCAAGGACGGCACTATGTCGTTTTTCAATTTCGGACCTGGCCGCCCACGCCCGGTCCCTCTCTTCGGTTATTCTGAACGTGGCCAATGCGCCGGCCAATAGTGTCCCGATTCGAGATGCCGCAAACACGTCTTCTTCGCGGAACTCGCCGCTTTTCCTGGCGCAGGCAAAAGTTCCAATGATTCTTGATTCGAATTCCAACGGGACGACCACCAGCGAGGTGTAACCCTGGTCGAACACCATTTTGGTGATAGGCATATCTCCGGATGCCAGCCGAGGGTCGTCGGAATTTATCGATTGGGCGACCTTAGTCCTGATAACTTCTCCAGTGATCGAACCGACATAGGTTTGTCCCGGATTATTGGCAACAATCATATCGGGGTGGTACACGAATTCACTGAATTCCTGAGTGAAAGTCTCGGCCTCAAGGTCGACGCTCAAAATCACATGCCGATCAAGGGGGATGATCTTAACGAGTTCCATCGTTAGATCTTCAGAAGCACCTGACTTATCCAACGGCGCACTCAAGATTCTTCCGATAGCGGCTTCTGCTTCCAGGATGGCCTTATTCCTGTCAATCTCCCGTTCGGCTTGGGTCCTAAATTCCTTCTGCTTATAGTCGGAAAACACCCCGGCCACCAGATTCCCCAGCCGTGTGGCTCTGGTCAAGTTTTTTTGGGAAAACGGAACAGACCCTCTGATTATTCCCATCGTGCCAATCAGTTGGTCACCAACAATCAACGGTACACTCAGAAAATACGGTTGTCCGTCGAAAAGGAAAGGTTTTGCACGCGGGAACTTTGATTCCCTATTGTCATCGGTATCGAATCGAAAGCATTGGCCGGTCCGGCTGCGGATAACTTCCTCTAGTACTGTTCCGCCAACATCACGCGTTTCTCCGACCGGGAAATTCGGTATCTGATTCCCAAAGAGAAACTCAGTGACAAACGTGTTGGCCTTTAAATCAACGGAATTCAACGTGACTCGATCAAAGTCGATGACCTTTCTTACTTCCGTGGTAAATTTCTCGAAGAAATCGACTCCCACTGGCGCCGTGCTGATGATTCGACCGATGCTTGCCTCAACTTCATTCGCCTCTTGAAGCTCTGCGTTGGCGATCATCACCCCGACCACAGAGGAGATGGCAGAGACAACTTCAACTTTTCGCTCGTCGTAGTGATTCAGGGATTTTGATCCGAATCCCAGGGTTCCAAACAGCTCTCCGTTGATGTAAACCGGCACTGCTAAAGCGGAATTCATCCCCATCGTTGTGTATCTTTGATTCGTTCGGTCGTGGGCCGGATAATCATTCACCACTACCGGAGAATTTTCTGCCATCGCAATCGCCGACAAACTGTTAGCGACAGACACAGTTACTCGAAAATCTTCTTGTGGAATCAGAGAGGAAGAGTAGGCGATGAGGTCGAACGAAGAGTTTTCGGGACTGAATTCCCGCAGGGATACGATGTCCGAGTCCGTGAAATCAGCAAGCAACTGCAGGGCCGATTCACATTTTTCAATGAAGGGAAGATTACTGGTCAAGGTCTGAGTGATCTCGACCAAAATGTTTAATTCTTTGGGGCTGGTCGAATGAAAGGAAGCGGACATTTCGGAAAACCCGCGTTATGTATAAATCCAATCCCGGGAAAATGCCCCGAGATTCGGAGTGATTCCTACCGGCCATTCGAATTATGGGCGGTAGGTGCATAAGTTGTTGCCTGGGTTTAAGAGATCTGGTCTAGTTTTTCGGAATTCCTATAAAACCTAAGCGGATTATACGCTCTGATATCAAGTTACTCTAACATGTGGACGATATACACATCATATGCTGATATTTTTATCCGAAATCTCGCAAGCCTCCCTATCCGAATCAGCAAATCAGACCCTTGGCCAGACCTGCAGGGCCAACGCCTCTTGCATGGCGATGATCTCTGACGGATCTCCCACTCGTGAACTGGCCACACCGCCGAAGTCGAAGATCAGGTTGGTCACGCCCAAGGCTTCGTAGGTGCGTATGTCTTCCGCCACTTTGTCCGCAGGCCCGACAAACGGAATGCCTTCCGACCCGTCGGAATTCGGATTGAAGGAGGACACTCGAAACGCCACTTCAACGGACTTGGGGTCGCGTCCTTCCCGCTCGGTGCGGGCTGCCAGTCGGTCCATGGACTCCTTGAGCTGCTCGGGCGTGCCCAGGGGGAAATCGGGATTGGTCCCCACTGGATGCCAGGCGTTGCCCATGCGTGCCGCCCGTCTGATGGCCCGGTTGCTCTCGCCGCCCACCCAGATGGGTATGTGGGGCTTCTGCACCGGCTTGGGCAGAAAATGTATGTTCGAGAAGTTCACGTACTTGCCTTCAAAGGTCGGGTTATCCGATGTCCAAAGCTCGATGAAGGCCCGTATGTATTCGTCGGTAACCGCCCCTCTTTCGTCGAAAGAAGGCAGGTCTAGGGCCTCAAATTCCTCGCGCAGCCAGCCTGCGCCCACTCCCAACGTCACCCGGCCGTTTGAGAGAACGTCCAGGGTTGCCAGGGCCTTTGCGGCAACTATGGGATTTCGGTGGGGCACGATCATAACGCTGGTTCCCAGACGCAGGGTGGTGGTCTGGCCGGCGATGAATGCTAGTACCGTCAACTGGTCCAAGCAGGCCCCACCGATGGTTCCGGGGTGGACGGCCTGTTCGTTGTAGGGGTAGGGAGACGAGATGTCTCTGGGAAATACGATATGGTCGGGACAGACCACCGTGTCGAACCCCAAATCTTCTCCGCTACGCACCAGCGCTCTCATGGACTCGGGCGCCGAAAGAGGTCCGCTTCCCGGTATGGTGAAGCCGTATTTCATGATTGCATCCCCTCAGTGTCCGGTTAATATTCGGGCAGTGTATTGACGACCCCTTCGGGTGTCAACGCCATACACACCGCTCTCATTCTGATAAAATTTAACAATTCGATTCGATCCGGACCGATACGGACCTAGCGATATGGCTGAAACCGATACCTCAGTTGGCGATCAGGCCGGCATCTTCGTGGATTTTGCCACCAGCCCCGGCCAGTACAAACACTGGCGTTTGGAAATTGAAGGGCGGGTCGCCCGGCTAAGCCTGGACGTGCAAGAAGACCAACCCCTGGTCCCCGGTTACGACCTCAAACTCAACTCCTATGATTTGGGTGTGGACATCGAGCTGTACGACGCCGTGCAGCGGCTGCGCTTCGAGCACCCTGAGGTTGCTGCCGTAGTGCTCACTTCGGCCAAGGAACGGGTGTTCTGTGCCGGCGCCAATATAAAGATGCTGGGACAGTCCGGCCACGGCTTCAAGGTAAATTTCTGCAAGTTCACCAACGAGACCAGAAACTCGATGGAAGACGCCTCCGCAAACTCGGGCCAGGCATACATCTGCGCTATCAACGGCCCGGCCGCCGGCGGCGGCTATGAGCTTGCCTTGGCCTGCGACCACATCCTGCTGATCGACGACGGCGCAAGCACAGTCTCTCTACCTGAGTTGCCCCTGCTTGCCGTGCTCCCCGGCACCGGCGGCCTGACCCGGCTGGTAGACAAACGCAGTGTCCGGCATGACCATGCCGATTTTCTCTGCACGACCTCTGAAGGTATCAGAGGTTCCCGCGCCCTGGACTGGCGTTTGGTGGACCAACTTGCGCCTCGGTCGACGTTCGACCAGGCTGTCTCGGAAAAGGCGTCAGAAGTAGTTCAGCAGTCGGACCGGCCCGAGTCGGCCCGGGGCGTCGAACTAACGCCATTAGAGCGCCGGGTCGACGCCGACCAGGTGCAGTACCAGTACGTCACGATCGACCTCGACCGGGAACTCGGGGTGGCCCATATTTTGATCGAAGGCCCGACCCAAGAAGTTCCGGGCGATATCGACGGCATCCACGCCCTTGGCGATAAGTTCTGGCCGCTGGCCCTAGCCCGGCAGTTGGACGACGCTATCTTGCACCTCAGGCTGAATGAGAGCGAGGCCGGTACCTGGGTTTTCCGCACCCGTGGCGACGCCGATCTGGTCGCATCCCACGATGATGCCCTGTTGCAGCATTCATCCGACTGGCTGGTTAGAGAGATAACCCTCTACCTGAAACGCACGCTAAAACGCCTGGACGTCAGTTCACGATCGCTGGTTACGCTGATCGAGCCTGGCAGTTGTTTCACCGGCACCCTGTTGGAGTTGGCTCTGGCCGCCGACCGGTGCTACATGCTGGAAGGCACTTTTGAAGACGATGCAGACTCTCCCGATACCCCGGCTTCGGTCCGGCCCACCGGCATGAACTTCGGCCCCTTGCCCATGGTCAACGGCATCACTCGGCTGGATGGGCGGTTCTTGAACCAACCCGACTCCGTAGACGCCATCAGGGAATCCAGCGGTGAAGCCTTGGATGCTCAGGCAGCTCTGAACCTAGGGTTGGTGACCTTTATACCCGACGACATCGATTGGGAAGATGAGGTCCGCCTGGCCCTGGAAGAAAGGGCCAGCTTCTCGCCCGATGCTCTAACCGGCATGGAAGCCAGCCTCCGTTTCGGCGGGCCGGAGACCATGGAGAGCAAGATATTCGGACGCCTCAGCGCCTGGCAAAACTGGATATTTCAGCGTCCCAATGCCTCCGGGGAAAATGGTGCACTACAGCTATACGGCACTGGCGCCAAGACCCAGTTCGACAAGGGCCGAGTCTGACAGCAAACCACCCTGAATAGCATCGCATCTAATCTAAAAGACATGAGTAAGCCATGACTGTAGAACACTCCAACATCGACTACTCAGAGCGCATCCCCAACAACGTGGGGCTGGCCGACAACCGGCGTCTGCAACGGGCGCTGGAGTCCTGGCAACCCAACTACCTCAAGTGGTGGCAGGACCTGGGGCCTGACGGCAGCACCAGCTTCGACGTTTACCTGCGCACTGCCATCAGCGTTGAGCGTGACGGCTGGGCCAACTTTGGCTACGTAAAGATGCCGGATTACCGCTGGGGGATCTTCCTTGCCAAGCCCAACCTAGACCGCGTGATCCCCTTCGGCGATCACAAAGGGAAACCGGCCTGGCAGGACGTGCCAGGTGAGTACCGGGCGCCACTGCGCCGTTTGATCGTCACCCAGGGAGACACCGAGCCTGCTTCGGTTGAGCAGCAACGGCATCTGGGCATCACCTGTCCCTCGCTGTACGACCTGCGCAACCTGTTCCAGATCAACGTGGAGGAGGGCCGGCACCTATGGGCCATGGTTTACCTGCTGCACGCTTATTTCGGCCGGGACGGGCGTGAGGAGGCCGAGATGCTGCTGGAGCGCCACTCCGGAGACGCCGACAAGCCCCGAATACTGGGCGCATTCAACGAACCGACCCCCGATTGGCTGTCCTACTACATGTTCACCTATTTCACCGACCGTGACGGCAAATACCAACTTGCCGCCCTCGCCGAGTCGGCATTCGACCCTCTGGCCCGCACCTGCCAGTTCATGCTGACAGAAGAGGCCCACCATATGTTCGTCGGCGAGACAGGCATCATGCGAGTGGCCCAGCGCACCTGCGAGGTCATGAAAGAGATCAACAGCAACGACCCCAAAATGGTCCGGGAAGGCGGGGCCATTGACCTGGAGACCATCCAGAAGTATATAAACCTCCATTTCTCAGTTTCCGTGGACCTGTTTGGCCAAGAGATTTCCACCAATGCCGCGACCTACTTCAACTCCGGACTGAAGGGCCGCTATCAAGAGACCCGGATAGACGATGACCACCGCCTGATCGAGAGCCTGTGGCCGGTACACCTGGTAAACGATGGCCGGATAGTCCTGGAGGACCGTCCGGCCCTGAGCGCGGTTAACGAAAGGCTCCGTGACGACTACATCAAAGACTCCCAACGGGGAGTAGACCGCTGGAACGAGATACTCGACACACAGGGCGTGGAATTCCAGTTCACCCTGCCCCACCGGTTCTTCAACCGCAACATCGGGACGTCAGCGGGGATAAGCGTAACCCCGGAGGGCGCAATTGTTACCGAGGGAGAGTGGCAGGCCCAACAGGCAGGCTGGCTGCCCAACGATGAAGACCAGGCGTTCGTCGGATCTTTGATGAACCGGGTGGTCGAGCCGGGGAAGATAGCGGCCTGGATCGCCCCGCCGGTCCGTGGGATCAACGGCATGCCTTGGGACTACGAATACGTAAGGTTCAACTAGGTCAGCATAGGCACCATGAGCGAATGCAGGCATGACTGACAACAATGTTATCGTCGATCACTCGACCAGTCCGTCCCGGATCGAGTTCTCTCCGGTCTTCAACGTAGCAGGCTACATGATTGACCGGCACCTGGACGATGGCCGCGCAGGCTATCCGGCGATCATTAACGCTGACGCCAGGGCCGCTGAAGCGCATAGCGAAGTCGAAAAACAGGTCACCTACCAACAGTTGGCCGAGCGGGTCAACCGGTGCGGCAACCTCCTCAGCACATTTGCGCCTGAGCCAAGGGGCCGCATCCTGATGGTCATCAAAGACTGTCCCGAGTTCTTCTATGTCTTCTGGGGCGCCATCAAGGCCGGCCTGGTCCCTGTGCCCCTTAATACCCTGCTCAGGGCGGACGACTACCGGTTCATGATCGAGGACTCGGGCTGTGCCGGCCTCATCTACTCACCGGAGTACCAGTCAGAAGTAGCCCCGGCCCTGGCCGCCGCCGACCACCAACCCGGTTTCGTGCTATGCACCGAAGGCCCCAGCGGAATGGCGGACTTGTTGGATAACTACTCCGCGTTCCTTGACGCCGCACCGGCTACTGCCGACTCTGAATGCTTCTGGCTCTATTCCTCCGGTTCCACAGGCCGCCCCAAGGGTGCCGTGCACCGCCACCGCGACATTGTAGCCACCTGCGTCCACTATGCGGTGGACACGCTGGGCATGGTCCAAGACGATATCTGCTTTTCGGCCGCCAAATTGTTCTTCGCCTACGGTCTGGGCAATGCCATGACCTTCCCACTGTGGGTCGGCGGCACTGCCGTGCTTAGCGGTCAGAGGCCGTCTCCGGATATGACGTTCCAGATCATCGAGGACCACAAGCCGACGATCTATTTCGGTGTGCCGACGCTTTACGCCGCCCAACTCCGGGCGTTGGATGAGGGCGCTAGAGATTTCTCATCGGTCCGTTGTTGCGTGTCGGCCGGTGAAGCCCTGCCTGCAGACATCTTCCGGCGCTGGCAGGAGAAGACAAACACCCTGATCCTGGACGGCATCGGTTCAACCGAAGCCCTGCATATATTCATCTCCAACACCCTCGAAGACCACCGTCCCGGTACCAGCGGCAAGCCAGTGCCTGGCTATCTGCTGAAGATATTGGACGACGAGAACGCTCTTGTGGCGATCGGCGAGCCTGGAAGTCTGTTAATCAAGGGCGACTCCACCTCCCCCCACTATTGGAACAACCCGCAGAAGACCGCGGAGACCATGGTGGACGGGTGGTTGAATACCGGCGACACCTATTTCGAGGACGCTGACGGCTACTTCGTCTACTGCGGCCGCAGCGACGACATGCTGAAGGTCGGCGGCATCTGGTGCTCTCCGGTGGAGATAGAGAGCCGTCTGATCGAACACCCCAAAGTGCTGGAAGCGGCCATCGTGGGCCGGCCCGATAGCGACGAGTTGATCAAACCGGAAGCGTTCGTCGTGCTGAACGACCCTAAAGACGCCTCCGACTCCCTGGCCGGTGACCTGTTGAAACACTGCCAAGACGGCCTTGCCCGCTACAAGTACCCTCGCTGGGTGAACTTCGTTGAGGAACTACCCAAGACCGCAACCGGCAAGATACAGCGGTTCAAACTCCGCTCAAACTAAACATCGCTGCACCTGTTACGCCAACGAAAAAGAGGCGTCCCGGTTGGGACGCCTCTTTTTTTACGATCCGTTTAGAAAAGAATCGAGTTTGGTTGTCTACTGGACAGTGCTACCAGCAGTACCGTCTGGTTGTACATAAAGGCCGGTGATTGGACCAACCTTTTCGTTGTACAGGTTAACTGATTCAGAACCGAATCCACCGGCGCGCTCAGCCCACTTGGGAATAACTGAAGCCTTCGCCGCGTCCTTGATGATACCAAGCATCTCATCGGTGAAGTTGGAGTGGGTCATTCCCAATCCGACCAGGTCGCCTTCCGACTCGGCGTCAGAGTTCAGGGCAGCTTGCTTTGCCCGCGCAGAGTGCAGTACGCCTTCTTCCAATAGAATATCCTGGAAGTCGGCGGGCAAGCTGTTCCACTCTTTGCCGTTGAAGGTAATGAAGGTTTGAGCGAATGTCCCCGGTACCGGACCGGTGAGATAATCCGTTACCTCAAACCATTTCTGACCATTACCACAGGACCCACAGGTGACCGCGCCGTCCAGGACGCCGCGCTCAAGTGCAGGATAAACATCGGCGAAAGCCATCGTTTGAGGGCTGGCGCCGAGGCCGTCAGGTCCGATCAAGTCAGAAAGAACAACACTGTGGGTTCGGGTCTTGACGCCCTCGAAATCCGGCAGAGTGTTCAACGGTCCCTTCGTGAAGAAATAGTTAGACGAGTAGTAGTTGAATCCGACGATCTTTCCGCCGCCCGTCTCTCTCGAGACAAGCTCTTTAATGGAGTCCTCTAATGCTTCAGAGGCTTCGAACCATTGGTCCACTGTATTGTAGACACCCCAAAGGTTGGCAGCTTCGAAGATCGGGAACTCACCACCAACGAAACCACTGTAAATCTCGCCCAATCCGATGGTGCCGTCTTCAAGAAGGCGAATCATGTCGAAACCGCTTATGCCCAACTCCGGGTAAGAGCTCAGCTGAATCTCGATCTGCCCGTTGGACCGTTCATTGACGGCCGCCATGTACTCCTGAACTACCTGGCAGGGCAAGAGAGTCCGGTTCACGCAAACATACTGGAACTCGAACGACTCATCAGTGCTCATTGCGCCTGAACTGCTCGAACCGCTCGAAACGGCAGTAGGAACGGCCGTCGCGGCTGCCGTGGTGCTGCCGGAACCGGAGCTGCTGCTGGTTGTGGTCACGCTTTCGTCGTCACCGCCACAAGCAGCCAAGATTAGCAGAGAGATGCCAATCAAAACCGGAAACGTAAACTTCTGCAACTTCCTCATCGAGTTGCCTCCTCTGTTAATTTGGCCACATTACTGCGGTCTTAATTATTGCTAGGATGTCCTTTTTGCCCGCTCTTTGGAAAGCAGTGCGATCGGACTCCACCAAGGGGATCGATCCCCCTTTCTCCTGCGGCACTTAAACGATCCTTGCCGCATCCCGTGTTTCTAAACCCCCTACCTAGAATCTGGCCCCAGTTCTCTGAATCCAAATTCTTCCGGTAGGGAAGGTGGATGAGGAAATATACAATATCTGTATTCGTGATGTCAACTATATCGAACGTATTGAAGTAAAATCCGTAGCGGTACTCCGGTGATAAACGGTAGGTATCTCTGATCTACCAGAATTATTCGTAGATAGTACATCTATATATATCCTGAATACGTATTATAAAAATCAGAATAAGCGAATATATATACAGTTTTTTACCGATTACGTCTCTATTAGACTCCAGATACGGAGGGGAGCACGCTCATGGACGAATTTCTATCCAGAGCTTTAGACCTGGCAGCAGTAAAGGGAGCATCGTATTGCGACGTGAGACTGGTTGAGACTAACCAGGAGCGGTTTGTCGTGCGCACTGGGGTCGTCGACACCATCAGTAACGACGAGTCATTGGGTATCGGTGTCCGGGTTTTGGTTGACGGCTCCTGGGGATTTGCTTCAACTAATATCATCTCCCCGGCAGAGGTCGACCGGGTAACCGGTCTGGCGGTAGAGATCGCCAGGGCGTCGGCCCAGACCAGTAATGGGCCGGTCTCTCTGGGGCCGGCGGTCACCAGCCGAGGTGTCTACACCACGCCGGTCCGGATCGACCCGTTCTCAGTCTCACCGGAAGAAAAGATGGGACTGCTGTTAGAAGCCGACCAGCGCATGAGTTCGGTGAAGGGCATCTCAGCCCGTACCGGGAACCTGATCTTCAGTAGAGAACGAAAGACCTTCGCCAATAGCGAGGGCGCCCACGTCGAGCAGACCATCTACGAGGCCGGCGGCGGTATCATGGCCACTGCCAGAGGCAGCGGAGAAGTGCAGCGGCGGTCTTACCCTCAGTCGATGCGACAGCAGGGCTGCGCCGGTTGGGAATTCGTCGACGCGATGGACCTGGCCGGTAACGCCGAGCGCACCGCCACAGAAGCGGTGGCGCTATTAACCGCCGACCAATGCCCATCAGGCGTCACGACATTGATCGTCGGAGCGTCGCAGTTGGGACTGCAGATCCATGAGAGCTGCGGCCACGCCATCGAGTTGGACCGAGTACTGGGTTCGGAAGCCGCCTACGCCGGGACGTCTTTCTTGACCACCGACAAGCTGAACAATTTCCAGTATGGTTCAGAGCACGTCAACATCACCGCCGACAGTGTGCGGCTGCCTGGTCTGGGCTCTTATGGATGGGACGATGAAGGCGTCCCGGCCCAATCGACTCCTGTGGTCGAAGCCGGCCGGTTCGTCGGCTATCTGACATCCCGGGAGACCGCGTACGGATTGGGTCTGCCTCCCAACGGTTCCATGCGGGCAGCGTCCTGGAACCGCATCCCGCTGATCCGTATGAACAACGTGAGCCTGGAACCGGGAAACTGGACCCTAGAAGACCTGATCGCCGATACCGACGACGGCATCCTGATGGAGATGAACCGGTCCTGGTCCATCGACGACCGGCGATTCAATTTTCAGTTCGGCACGGAGACCGGGTACGAGATCAAGAACGGCAAGCTGGGCAAGCTGCTGAAGAACTGCACCTATACCGGCATCACCCCGGAGTTCTGGAACTCCTGTGATGCCGTCTGCAACGAGAGCCAGTGGACCATGTGGGGGATCCCCAACTGCGGCAAGGGACAACCCGGCCAACTGGGCCACACAGGACACGGAGCAGCGCCCGCCCGCTTCCGAAACATCCAAGTCGGCGTTATGAAATAAAATCGTGATGATAAAAGGCGCGATGAGAAGAAGAGGGGTGATGAAATGATGGGTCGAGAGGCCGCCCTGGCCCTCCTGGACAAAGCTCTGGGCTATTCCAAAGCCCAGGAGACCGATATCTATCTCAGCGCCCAGGACTTGGGCCTGTCCCGTTTTGCCGGAGGGGCCATTCACCAAAACGTGGCCCACAGCAACATCACGTTGAACGTTCGCTCGGTTTCCGGGAAACGCCTGGGCCGGGCCACGACCAACGACCTCAGCGACTCCGGAGTGCAAAAGGCGGTCGAGGCTGCCCTTCAGAACGCATTGTTGATGCCCGAAGACCCGGCATTTACCGGCCTGCCGCAGCCGTCCGAAGCGCCCGTTGTCGACAACCTGGACGAAGCCACCGCCAACTGTAGCCCGGAGACCAGGGCATCGATCGTCCGCGGTGTCTGTCTACAGGGACAAGAACACGACCTGAACGTCTCAGGGGCGTGCCGGACCGGTGTGCAGGAGATCGCCGTGGTCAGCAGCCACGGCGCGCGGGCCTACCACGCCGGCACCTTTGCCGGATTGATCATCAACACCATGAGCGGCAACTCCGCCGGCTGGGCCAAGGGCGGGTCTTGGCGTCTTTCGGATATGGACACCGAAGCGCTGGGACGGGAGGCGGTGTCGAAAGCGGTGGACGGCCAGGAACCGGTGCCGATCGAGTCGGGACGCTATCCGGTGGTGCTCGACACCTACGCCGTGGACGACATCCTGGAAGCTCTCAGCCTCTACGGTATGGGCGCCCAGGCGGTACAGGAAGGACGCAGTTGGATGAACGACCTGATCGGCGACCAGGTCATGAGCCCCAGCGTAACTATCTGGGACGATGGCTCGGCATCCGACGGCTGGCCAGTCCCCTTCGACGCCGAAGGCATACCCCGCCGCCGCGTGGATATCATTACCAAAGGAGTGGTGAACACCCCGGTCCACAATTCCTACACCGCCGGCAAAGAGGGCACGGTCTCCACCGGACATCAGGCGTATTTCACGGGAGGGCCCATCGCCAGTAACCTGTTCATGCAGGAGGGTGATTCGACCCTGCAAGAGCTCATCGGCTCCACGGAGCGGGGTATCTACATCACCCGGTTCTTCTATACCCGCCTGGCCCATTCAAAGGGCTGTGTCATGACCGGCATGACCCGGGACGGCACCTTCATGATCGAGAACGGACAGATAACCTATCCGGTAAAGGACCTGCGGTTCACCCAATCGTATGTGGAAGCCTTGGCTGGTGTTGAGCACGTCGGCAGTGAAACCAAACTGGTGCTGAACGAAGTCGGCTTCGCCACCAGAGTTCCAGCCCTGAAACTAAGCAGTTTTAACTTTACCGGCGTAACCGTTTAGGCGAAACGGTATAGGAACGAGTGCTGCCATGATCCGTGAATGTGAACCCGGCGACTTCGAGGCGATCTTCGAGATCATCAATGACGCGGCCCAGGCCTACCGGGGGATAATTCCGCCGGATCGTTGGCATGAGCCATACATGCCGGTCGAAGAACTCCAGGAGGAGATCGCGGCCGGTGTTGTCTTTCTCGGCTATCAGGAAGACGGCGAGTTGGTCGGCGTCATGGGGACCCAGGACGTTCAGGACGTCACTCTGATTCGCCATGCCTACGTGCGCACGGCACGGCGCAACCAGGGTGTCGGCGGGCAGCTCCTGGCCCAGATCATGAAAGATGCCGACCGGCCGGTATTGATCGGTACCTGGGCTGACGCTGTGTGGGCCGTGCGTTTCTACGAGGCCAAAGGGTTCGCGGTGGTCTCTCCCCAAGAGAAAGAACAGCTATTGCACAAGTATTGGACCGTCCCCGACCGGCAGATCGAAACCTCTGTGGTGCTGGCGGATCCAGCCTGGTTCGCCACATGAGGCAGTCCAGGGTATTATGTCTCCCAATAACCACCGAACGACAGATCAGTAAGGAGTAACTGGCCATGAAAGCAGCCGTGTTGCATGAAGTCAACCAACCATTGCAGATCGAGGACGTAGATATAGCCGATCCAGGCCCCAGGGAAGTGTTGGTTCGCACCCGCGCTTCGGGCGTCTGCCACAGCGACCTCCATTTCGTTGAGGGACTCTACACCACGACCATGCCGGTGCTGCTGGGTCACGAGGCCGCAGGAACGGTGGAAGCCGTCGGCAGCCAGGTGCATTACGTATCGCCGGGAGACCGTGTTATCTGCTGTCTATCGGTCTTCTGCGGGGTTTGTGAACGCTGTACCACCGGCCGTCCGGTGCTCTGCTCCCGCACCGGTCTCGTCCGGGAAGCAGATGAAACACCGCGCCTCAGCCAGGGCGGCACCCCGGTTACCCAGTTCGCCAATCTGGGCGCGTACGCCGAGATGATGCTGGTCCACGAGAATTCTCTGGTGAAGATCGAGCAGGACATCGGCTTCGAGCAGATGGCCCTGATCGGCTGCGGAGCAACCACGGGCCTCGGGGCGGCGCTGAACACCGCCAAGGTAGAGCCCGGCAGCACGGTGGCTGTCATCGGCGCCGGTGGAGTGGGCCTGAACGCCATCCAGGGGGCCAAGCTGGCCGGAGCGCTCCGTATCATCGCCATAGATGCCGTGGAGGACAAACTAACCCTCGCCCGTGAGTTCGGGGCCACTGACGTTATCGACGCCTCCAGCGGCGATGTCGAAAAGCGGGTCAAGGACCTGACCGGCGGTGGAGTCGACTACTCCTTCGAGGCCATCGGCAAAAAAGAAACGGCCGAATTGTCGTTCGAGATTTTGCGAGCGGGAGGCACGGCCACCATCATCGGCATGATTCCTATGGGGACCAAGATCGAATTGGACGGCTATGCGTTCCTGCGCGAACGGCGCATCCAGGGGAGCAGCATGGGCTCCAACCATTTCCGAGTGGACATGCCCAGATACATCGATTTCTACCTGCAGGGTCGGCTAAAACTGGACGAGCTGGTCACCAAACGCCTCAAACTTGAGGACATAAATGAGGCGTTCCAATACATGAAAGAAGGCTCAGTCGCACGCAGCGTGATGATGTTCGACTAAACCAGCTAAACCGGCGATCCGGCAACCCAACGATCCAAAAACCCGGCAACCCAACATTCGGTTTCATATCTGATTGGCACTCCCTATCTTTCTCCGGGCTCCGGATATGGGGAGTTTCCCCCATGCCCGTCAATCGGGCCGGGCCTACCATCATTTCATCATGAATCGTAGGAGTAATTTAGATGCGAAAGTCATTTTTAATCGGGGTAATCGGAATTCTAGCGCTCTTTTCCCTGGCGTGTGGCGGGTCAGGAGATTCCGGGTCAGAGGAAGCCAATAGCGCAACATCGGCAAACGCGGGAACTAGCGCGTCTACCGACCAATCTGCTCCGCCCCCGTCCGCAGGCGAATTGATCAACATCGCCGCGGAGGGCAACCGTGTCCTCTTCGACACCGACACCATCACAGTCTCGACCGGGATAGAGGTCACACTGACCATGTCCAGCTCTGCCACCTCCAATGTCCACAACTGGGTCCTGATTCAAGAGGGCACCGATAAGACCGATGTGGCGGCAGCTGGGTTGAAGGCGGGAGAGGTCAACAACTACGTAGAGCCTGGAGACCCCGGGGTGATTGCCAACACGGCGACTATTATCGGCGGTGAATCAGCACAGGTAACATTTACGACTCCGGCAGTCGGTACCTACATCTATGTCTGCACGGTTCCCGGTCATGACCGCCAGATGTTCGGTAAGTTCATCGTCACTGGTTGATCGTGTTTCAGGTGGCTTGCCAGGCGGCTTGAGCAAAGCAGCAGCGACGAGGGAAATTATCTTGATCACCCAGCCAAATCCGGGCGATTTGGCATGAGCATCAAGGTGGTCAGCATCGACGCCACCAGTTTCTCTTCGTCGCCGTCGTAGGCCAGCACGTCTCCCTTGCAAACGGTGATCGTGGCGCCGGGCCTTACAACCTCGCCCCTGGCCACCAAGCGGTCGCCTTTGGCTGGGGCCACAAAGTTGACCTTGTATTCCACGGTCAGGATCGCAGTATCCGGCGCGCTGAGGCTGAATGCGGCATACCCACACGCGCTGTCCACGATCGCCGTGACTATCCCCCCGTGGATGAAGCCATGCTGTTGTGTGAGGTCGGCCCGGTAGGGCATCTCGATCTCAACTTCCCCTGGCTCAACCCGGCCCATGACTGCGCCCAGAGTCTGCATGGCGGTTTGTTTGCCAAAACTTTCGCGGACCTTGGCTTCGAAATCAGGGTCTCTGGGCTCAAACTTTGGCATCTATCGATCTCCGTGGACAGGTGATGATCAGGGTCCCTTTTCGTAATTCCAGTTAAGGCTGGAATCCAGGCAATCCGGGCTTGGCGGTTACTGGAGGGTTTGTTGAGGGCCGTGACGCCCTCACCCTAACCCTCTCCCATGCGTGGGAGAGGGGACTGTTTCCGTCATTTCAGCGAAGGCTGGAATCCAGATTGCTTGCGTAGGCATAAAAACGTCATCGAAGAGCTTCCTGGATTCTGGCCTTCGCCAGAATGACGGGAAAGCGCATGTTAGAGATCAAATCCGATGGATTCTTTGAACTTGCGCATGGCCTCTATGTGTTCGCCAGCCGTCGTCAGGCCGCCCTGACGGTTCTCGATGGACAGGTGGCTGGCGCCCAGTTCCTGCCAGGCTTTGGCCTCGTCCATCCAGTCTTCGGGCTGCCTGCCACCGGTGTGCAGCCGGCCGTCCAAACCGAGAGTGCTTGGGTCACGGCCCATCTCCCGCATGAACCCGTGGGTCCGTTCCAAGATGGCCCGGCCTGATTCGTCGGGATGGAAGTTGGGACACCAGCCGTCGGCCAACCGGGCCACTCGCTTTAACACCGAGTCTGGGGGAGTGGGGCTCTGGGGGCTGCCGGCACCCAGCCAGATGGGGATGGGTCGCTGGACCGGTAGGGGATTTAGGCCCGCATGGCTGATGTTGTGCCATTTACCGTGGAAGTCCACGACGTCCTGGGTCCAAAGTGCCCTCATGACTTCGATCTGCTCGGCGCTGCGGGCACCACGGTTGTGGAAGTCCTCGCCCAGGGCCTCGAACTCCACTGAATTCCAGCCCACGCCGATGCCCAGGCGCAACCGTCCACCGGAAAGCACATCGATCTCAGCGGCCTGCTTGGCTACCAACACGGTTTGGCGCTGGGGCAATATCAGTATTCCAGTGGCCAGACCAACCCGTTCCGTGATAGCGGAGAGATAGCCCATCAGGGTCAGAGTCTCATGCACCACCGATTTGTGGTTGTAGATCTTTAAGGCTGGAAAATCGTGATGGGCCGGGTCCGCGCCCAAAACGTGGTCGGCGATGAAGATATAGGCGAATCCCATCTCTTCGGCCGCCTGCGCAAAATCTTTGATGGCCGACGGGTCGGGCTCGATCTCTGTCTGGGGGAAAATCACTCCAACTTCCAACTATCACTCCTAGATATTCCGTTGATTTCAAGTGCGTATTCGCTCATGCTTTCGGCCGGATCAACCACAGGTATGACCCGACCAACCCAATGATCACCAGAACAATCACCAACAATACTTGCCAGATCTCCACGACCACCACGGCGATTATGAAGCCGATGGACAATATGGTGGCAGCTATGCCCAATAGGATCATGGAGGCGGACTGCACCGCAAATTTGACCCGTTCCCAGCGGGCGGCAGAGTTCTCGCTGGAGCGGACGTACTCGCGTACTCCCAAAGCCAACATTCCAACCAGAATCACTGTGATCCAGATGCCTGCTTCGCCCAAAGCGTCCTTCGCTTGCCCCTAGGCTGTTGCCGTTAGAGGCGGTGCATCTCCGGGATGACCTTTTCTCCGACCAGGTCGATGTGTTCCAGGGCTTCATTCTGAGACATTTCAGGATAGAACAGCCGGACGATCACATCGGTGAATCCCATGTTTTTATATTCTTCGATCTGTTCCAGGCATTCTTCCGGGCTGCCCAGCACAAAGGTCTCTTCCATCAGTGTTTCCAGGTCGCCGGTGACCTTTCTGGCCAGCTCTTCGTCCGAGCCGTGGAGACCCTGGTCCCGGTAGACCTTGTACTTGGTCTCAAACCCGGCGCGGGCCTTCCGGATGGCTTCCTCGTGGGTGCCGGCGCAGAAGAATTCCCGCACGATCACCATTTCTTCGGGAATCTCATGGCCGTTTTTTTCCAGGGTTTGGTGATAAAGGTCTATCTGTTTCCGGATCGACTCGTTGCCCTGTGCCGGGCCGACGAACAGGATATCGCCGGTGCGTCCCACCCGGCGTATGGCAGGGTCGCTCATCGCCGCCTGCCAGACCTTGGGGCCGGGCTTCTGGTAAGGCCGGGCCGTGGGTTTGGCGCCGGTCACGTTGTAGTACTTACCGTGGTGCGTGACTTCGTCTTCGGTCCACAACCGCCGCATCAGCTCCAAGGACTCGGTGATGCGTCCGCCGCGCTCGGACATCTTGATGCCAAACGCTTCGCATTCCTCGACCCGGTAACCCAGGCCAACTCCCAATACGAACCGTCCCTCGGCGATGTGGTCAAGCGTTGCGGCCTGTTCTGCAACCTCCACCGGGTTCAGGAGGGGAAGCAGTAAGACTGACGTTGCCAGGGTCATGTTGCCAGGCTCTGCAGCCATACGGGCCAACACTGTCCACGGCTGGAAGTGCTGGAAGGGGTCGATCAAGAAATGGTTGCCGTAACAATACGAGTCAAACCCGGCGTCATTCACCGCCCGGTATTGACTGAGTAAGTCCTGCCATTGTTGCTGATGGTCCACCGTGCCGCGCAGCACGACGTGTCCGACTTGAAATCCGGCCCGCATGGAGGGTCCTCCGTTTTATCTTCAAAACTTGCTGAGTCAGGGTTGGTCGTTGAAGCCTTTTAGCTTATTGTCACCCTGAGTGTAGCGAAGGGTCTCTTTGCTGATCTCCAGCGTAGTGGCGGATAGCAACGAGATTCCTCGGCTGATGCCTCGGAATGACAGATGCAGGGCCTAGCGCCTGTCGCCTACTGCCTGATGTACTTAACGAGGCGGTGGCCTTCAACGTTTTGGTTCACGTAGATGTCGCCGTGGGAGTCCACCCATACAGCGTGGGCGCCGTTGCCCCAGCCAGCGTCCAAGGGACTGTCCCAACTGGCTATGATGTCGCCGTCGCTACTTAGGATGCTCATGAAGCCGTCCAATTCGGGGACGTAGAAGACATCGTCCTGGTCGACATAGATGTCGCAGGGCCGGGCCAAGCCGGTCCACTGGTCCAAGTATTTTCCTTCGGCGTCAAATATCTGGATGCGGTTGTTCTCGCGGTCAGCCACGAACACTCGGCCATCGGAGTGGACCCAGACGCCGTGGGGGACGTGGAACTCTCCCGGCCCGGTCTTGCCAGGCTCGCCCCAAGAGAAAAGCAACTTGCCGTCGGCGGTGAACTTGTGGACCCGGGCGTTGCCGTAGCCGTCGGAGATGTACAGATCGCCCGCGCCGTCCAGTGCGATGTCGCTGGGCCGGTTGAAGGGGCCTGCCGCCTGTTTGGCTGGCTCGCTGTAGTCGCCGGACCAGCCGGTGTCCGAGGGTTTGTCCCACTCGCCGAGGGTCATCAGCAGGTTGCCGTCGGGCCGGTATTTCAACACCACGTGGCTGTTCTTGACCGGCATATAGAGATTGTCGTCGGCGTCGATGAACATTCCGTGGGCGTCGGGCAATTGGCCCTCACCCCACGAATTCAAGAAATTGCCGTCCCGGTCCAGGACGATCAGCGGGTGGTCGCCCCGATTGAACAGGTAAACCCGGTCCTGGGAATCGGTGACGATGGCCGTCTGACCCAACACCCAACCTTCCGGTAGTTTTTCCCAGGTCTCCAACTGCTCGTAAACGCGGATTCCTGCGCCTACTCGAACCATTTTTCTCTCCTGTAAATCAGTGGGAGCGAGTTTGCTCCGTAAAATTTTGTTATTCGCCGGTGGTTAGGGCGTCGATTATCTGCTGGTGTAGTTCCGTCGCCCTTTGCGAGACTAGATCCGGGGTTATTCCGCCCAATGGATGGGGGATCCCAAGCGGCTGAAATCCCTTGCGGCCAAAGACGCTGGCATGGCGGTAAGCCGAATTCAAAAACGGCTCGGTACAGATCACTATCGTGGGGATTCCCCTGTTCTCCAGGGCCATCGCATCGTGCACACTGCACGCGGTGCAGGACCCTCAATCCGCTATACAAGTCACCACGAAATCGCACTTGGAGACCAGGTCGTCGATGATATCGTCTGCAGCGGGGCGAGAGTAGACATACTTGTCCACCGCGATACCGTCCCGAAGCTCATAGTCTTTGTTCAGGAGTTCTTTGACCCCCTCCAACAGCAAGCTGGCGTTGGCCTTGCGGTTGCCCAAGAAGCCGCCGACCTTGCCGTGGATGGTCTCCAGTCGTGGGGCCGCCCTCCAGCGGGAGTAGGCTTCGGGGTCTATTGGCGAAAGAAGACCCATTTCGCTTAGGCGGGCCTTCAGGTCTGCTCCGGGTGCACTAACCATGATTTCTCCTTGTGGGCGAGCCCTTAGGGCAGTTCGATCTTCTTCGTGACCCGGCGGGAACCCCAGCCGGGAAGATATACGGAATGCGGGCCGCCGCGGCCACCGGCAACCATGATGTGTATCCGGTCGGCGGCACGCACCACAGGCACCATCTGGTCGTCGTCATTGGCGTCCACAAACCGGGGCCAGAAGTGCCCGCGGTTGGCGTCGCCTTGGGGAGAGCCGCCGTGCTTCAGTTCCCGCACCGATTTCCTGGCGTGCTCAAAAAGGAATTGCCGAATATCTTGCTTGCGCCAGCCGTCCTCATGCAGGAACCGGGCGTGCTCCGGGCCGATGACCACAAAGGTATCGCCCATGACGTACATCTGGACATTGCCCAGCGTGCACATGGTGTCAGCCAGGACTGTCAGGAAATCCCGAGAGTTCTTGGCGTGGTACATGATGTTGTGTGGAGCTTCGGCGGGGAAAACCGTGACGGCGCTGTCACCGGCCTCGAGACCCACATCGGTGTGCAACGGTTCCCAGGGGTTTATCTCCTGGTCTTCGGCCACGCAGTAGGTGTAGGCGCCGGGATGGCCAAAAGTAGCCTTGTTGGTCTCGCCGGGGATGGCTCCGCCGAGGTTTACCAATGCCAGCTTTACAGCCCGCCCGATTGTCGCGTTGGCCCGCCAGCCAGCGCCGAAACAGTTGTAGCCACCGTTGATGTCCAGTTCCTTCGCCAATGGGCCGCTGACAATCACCAGAGGCGTGTGGATGCCCGTAGAGCACATGACGCCACGCAGGTTGAACCGGTCGTCCATCATGGCTTGTAAGGCCGTGATGACCACCGGCATGTATTCCGGCAGACAGCCGGCCATGACGGCATTCACGGCGATGCGCTCAACGGTCGCTTTCCCGCCCAATGGCGGTAGCTCGGCAATAACCTCGCCTGCATCCCGTCCGGTGTATTCAACGAACTTCTTGACCCGGTCTTCGGTCGGCGGGACCACGGGTAACCCGTCGGTCCAGCCAGTCTCGAACATCAGGTCGATCGCGTCGCCTAGATCGACTGCGTTGGAGGAAGCCATATTGCACTCATACTTCCGAATTCAGACTCACCGGAGTGTAATCTTGGGGCCAATCGCTGTCAACGCAAAGGGGTCTGGCCCGAGTTCTTACGGGTGCGGGCCCCAGGGCGCTTCCAGCATGAGTTTAACCTCTTGTTTCATCACCAACATCCGCCCTTTTGCGGCGAAGGCCATGAAAGGTCCGTCAGCGAACAGCGTTGACCAATGATTACGGCGGTCTGCGTCGTCCTCGAAACGCCATAGGTGGACGAGTTGGTTGATGGTGCCGACGTCGGTTACGAAATAGCCAACCAATTTCTTGTCGAACCCACCCTTTTCCAGCGCAGGCCAGCCCTCTTCTGAGTAGAGTTTGGTCAGTTCACCCATCTTGCCGACGTAGAGGGTGTAGGTTCGTAGCTCAAATAGAGCCATGGTCGTCTCCTATTTCAGTGGTTGGTAGATCAAAGATTGGCAGAATGTACCAGTAATGGCGGTTGGCGAAGCGTCTCGTTGCCACCATGGCCCGTGGGTCAGCTTCCTCGGCTACGCCTCGGAATGACAGATACGCGAAGCTGTCAACGCGAAACGGGTCTGGCCTCAGTTCTTATGGATGCGGGCCCCAGGGCGCTTCCAGCATGACCTTGACCTCTTGAGTCATCACCAATGGCCGTAGCTTGGCAGCAAAGGCCATGAACGGCCCGTCATTAAACAGCGTTGACCAGTGATTGCGGCGGTCGGCGTCGTCTTCGAAGCGCCACAGGTGGACGAGTTGGTTGATAGTGCCTACATCGGACACGAAGTAGCCGACCAATTTTTTGCCAAATCCACCTTTCTCCAAGGCCGGCCAGCCCTCTTCCGAATAGATTTTTGTCACTTCACCCATCTTGCCAACGTATAGGGTGTAGGTGCGCAGCTCGAATATGGCCATGATTGTCTCCTATTGCCGTGTGTATCCGGGGAATCTGCACGATTGTACCAGCAAGGGCGGTTGGTGAAGGGTATCGTCACCACCATGCCATGTGGGTCCGACAACAACGAGATTCCACGGCTACGCCTCGGAATGACAGATACGCGAGTAGGAATTGCAATAAAAGGGCTCCGGCGGAAATCAATCCCGCCGGAGCCTTTGACGCTAATCCAAGAAAACGCGGCTGGCCGCCGGGGCTAGCCGCCCTTGAAGGCGGGCATGACCTCTTTTCCGAACCATTCCAGTTGGTCGGTGATCACGCTCTGGGGGGCACCCATGGGGTGGCTCATGCCGATGCGCTCCAAGGCCGGGTATTCCTCTTCCACTGCCTTTAGCTGCTCGATGATCCGGTCCGGGGGACCGGCCAAGAAACCCTGCTTCGCAACAGATTCCTCGATGGTCGGCAGGCCGCCGTCCGGGGCCCGGCGCGGGTCGCCCATGATTGAGATTTGCTCGTCGGACAGACCACGGGCCAGACGCAGGGGGCCAAACATCTTGAGGTTTTCTTCGTAGTATCCCTTAGCCTCTTTGATTGCCTGTTCCACGGTGGGAGCCATATGGTAGTGGAAGCCGACGCTCAGGCCCTCGCCCAATTGGGCGTCCTTCTTGCCGGCGCGCACCAAAGCATCGCGGTAGCCTGCCATGATGTTGTCCATGACGCCGCCCTCGGCCGAGCCGCCGCCAAGTATACCTTTGATTCCGTGCTTGACCATGAAATCCAGGGCCCTGGGGGTTCCGCCTTGGATCGGTTGCCAGCATTCCACAGGCAGGTTTTTGGGGCGGGGCACCAAGGTCAGTTCCTTGAGGGTGTAGCCGCGGTAGGGAACCTCAGGAGGCAGGGTGTAGTACTTTCCCTTGTGGGAGAAGGACTCGTTGTTGAACGCCTTGAAGATGATGTCCACCGCTTCTTCAAACTCTTCGCGGTTGGCAACCTGGTCGGTGATGTTGGAACCAAAGGTCTCAACCTCGCGGGTGTGGTAGCCACGCCCGACACCGAAGGTCATACGGCCGTTGGTCAGGATATCGGCGGTGGCATAGTCCTCAGCCAGGCGGAGGGGGTGCCACATGGTGGCGATGTTGAAGCCACAGCCGAACCTGAGGTTCTTGGTCAGGTGGGACAGGTGGACGTTTAGCATAATCAGGTTGGGGATGCACTCGTAGCCCTCAGGCTGGAAGTGGTGCTCCGCCATCCACATGGTATCGAAGCCGTTGGCGTCCATAGTTTTGGCGATGGCCTCAGCCTTGCTGTAAACGGTCATCAGGTGTTCGTTGTCGAACTTCCGGTCGTTGACTGCTGTTCCACCGTAGCCGATGTCGGTCATGTCTACGTGACCGGCGTATAGGCTGTCGAATTTGGAGATCATTGTTTACCTTGCCTTCATGTTTCGATTTTGGCTCAGTGCGTTTGACGATACTTATTGGTTAAGTTAATCGCCATTATAAATAATGGCCTGATGGTGTCAACCGAGAGCGCGGCGAGCAGATGCGCCAGGCATTTCCCTAAAGGTCGGGAATGCCCCCTATCGTCGGGATTTGCCCCTAAAGATCTGGGATTCCCATAGATACGGAGGTGTATGGGCCACCCACCGAACGGGTCAAGTGGCCTTGTCCGGTCATGTCTTCTGCCAGCAGGGCGTCGCCCGGATTGAAAACGAGCTTCGTCCCGTCTTTCACTTCGACTTCCATCTGGCCCTCAAGTACGAACAGGTACTGACGCCGTGAGGGGTTATGCCAGGTAGCTTCTCTATTGTCTTCAAACGTCCGGAAGACCAGGTCTTCGCCTGGCTTGGTGGTGATACGGTGGACGGACTCCGTTAGGGAGTCCATATCTTCCATGTGGGACTGGCCGTCATCGCCAGTATAGATACGCACAAACATGCCTACTCCTCGGCAAAACAAGATACGGGGCTATAAAGACCCTGCCGAAGTATACACGGACACAGACGCGGTAAATCCGTTATTGGACCCAGCCGGGTATTCCGCCTAATCGGAGATTCCCATAGAAACTGAGACGTAGGGTCCGCCGATAGACTTGGTGATGTGGCCTTGGCCGGTCATGTCCTCGGCAAGAAGCACGTCGCCGGGGTTGAGGACCATCACTGAACCGTCTTTAACTGAGACCTCAACCTGGCCTTCAAGAATAAACATGTATTGCCGCCGGTGCGGGTTATGCCAATCGCTGACATAGTCCACGACGCCTTTGCGGAAGACCAAGTCATCGCCTGGTTTAGTAGCGATCCGAGTGGTGGGTTCCGTGAGGCCAGCCATCTCTTCCATGTGGGACTGGCCATCATCGCCAGTATAGATGCGCACAAACATGCCTACTCCTCGGCAATCCGATTATTGGAAACCGGAGTATACACGGGCCGGCCCGGCTGGCACCTAGTCGGGGGAGACAACCTGGCCGTCCACCAGGTCGATGCGCCGCTGGGCCAACGCGGCTAGGTCCAGGTCATGGGTGGCCACGATCACCGTGGCACGTCTGGAGGCGGCAACTTCGCCCAGGGTCTCGGCGATGGACCGGGCAGTGGCAGTGTCCAACTCGCCCGTGGGTTCGTCGGCAAACACGACCTCAGGCTGCGTCACCAGCGCCCTGGCTATGGATACCCGCTGCTGTTCGCCGCCGGAGAGTTCGAACGGCCGGTGCCGTGCTCGCGTGCCCAGCCCGACTGCTTGCAGGACGTCGGCGGCCCGCTGTCGCCGCTCTCGCCAGGGGATACCGCCGATGTGCAACGGCAGCTCAACGTTCTCCTGGGCCGACAGCAATGGCATGAGCCCGAACGACTGGAAGACGAATCCGATCTTGTGCCGCCGCATATCCACCAGGTCTGACTCCTTCAATCGGGCCAGGTCGTCGCCGTGGAAATGCACGGTGCCGGAGCTGGGCCGGTCCAGGCCGGAGAGCAGGTTGAGCAGCGTGGTCTTGCCGGAGCCGGAACGGCCAATTACCGCCAGAAAATCTCCCTGTTCCACCGTGAGGCTGATGGCGGAAAGGGCCGTCACGGCAGTCTCCCCTGAGCCAAAGACACGGCTGACATCCAAGGCCGTCAGCACTGGGCCGTTACTGGATTGCATGGGCGGTTAACTCCTGCTCCTGGACTGCCGGGGGGTTGTGGCCGGGGGGTCGATGGTGATCTGCCCGTCCTCTACCTGTATCTTGGCCAGGCCGCCACGCCGGAACCGCTCCGCAAGCTCCACAGGCAACTGGAGTCTGCCCGCCGGGTCCACCACCACGTATTCCTCTTCCACCGTGCCTCCGTCGCGCTGGTAGTCGGGCTTTGAGAACGTTTCCGACCCGATGCGCCCGTCCCGAATGTGCACCACTCGGTCAACGAACCGGGAGACGCCGGCATAATGGGTTACGGTGACCACGGTCACGCCGTAGGAACGGTTCAACCCGCGGATCATCTCGAAGATGGCGTCTGCGTTCTCGGTGTCCAGTTCCCCCGTTGGCTCGTCCGCCAGCAGCAGAGGCGGCTTGTTGGCCAGACCCACTGCGATGGCAGCCCGCTGCTGTTCGCCGCCGGACAACTGGTAGGGGAGGCGTTTTCGCTTGTCGGCCATGCCCAGGGATTCCAATAATTCCTCAGACCAGGCCCGGCGCGCCTTGGCCGGCTGTCCGGTCAATGCCATCGGCAGCTCGATGTTGTCGGCGACCGATAGGTAGGGCACCAGGTTCCGTGCGGTGGCCTGCCAAACAAACCCGACCTCCGACCGGCGGTACATGACCAGGTCGCTATCTGAAACGTCCAGCAGGTCCCTGGCGCCGACGATCACCTGGCCTGCGGACGGACGGTCCAGACCGGCCAGAATGTTCAGCAGGGTGCTTTTGCCGCTGCCGCTGGCGCCGATGATGGCGATGAGCTCGCCGGTCTCGACGCTGAGGTCCAACCCGCGCAGGGCCACGACCTCCAGGTCAGCGCGTTTATAGATCTTGAACAGGTCGCGGCAGTCTATATACAGGCCGGTGTCGGTGGCTGCTGTCCCGGTCTGCCCGCTGTAGTCGTTGAATCCGGTCATCCCGCATCTCCCATTCTCAAGACCTGCTGCACCTGTATCTTGGAGCTCAGCCAGGCCAGCCAGAGCACTGTCGCCAGTGTTACCACGGCCAATACCAGGTACGATACCGACAGCGCCAACCAATCGGTGGTAAAGGCCATCGGAGGAGTCACTCGCTCACCTTCCTCAGCCACCTCCATCAGCGGTAGGAGACTGGAACCGATCATCTGGCCCACCCAAGTTCCTAGAACCACGCCGCAGATCACTATCAGGAATAGATTAAACCATACGATGCCGCGCAGCTGTCCGCCGGTGGAACCCAGGGTGCGCAGCAGGGCGAACTCGGTTTGGCGTTCCTTGGTATCTAGGTACGAGAACAGCATCACCCCCGAGCCGCTGGCCAGGGCCACCGCCAGGAATAACAGCACCAGGAGCGCGCCCCAGCCGGCGTTCACCAACGGTTGGTCCACCCGAGACGAGACCATCACCCCGGCGTCGTAAACTTCCCGGACGCTGATTCCCAGATCGCGCATGGCCTGGACGGTCTCTTCTGAAACCTGCTTGTCGTCCGCCGCCAATGCATCTTGGGCTTCGGCGCTAGGCGTGGTGACCAGTTCAACCCATATCTCGTTGGCCCCGACCAGCGGAATGGGGCTGTGCTGATTCGATGCGGCTTCCAGGCCGTCCAGGTCTACCAGCACGAAGGGTTTCTCCTCGGGATAGATGGTCGGAAAATAATCGGCCACACCCACGATGTTCACCATCACCGAGTAGGTGGACAGGCCCAAGATGACGTCATCACCAACGGAAGAGTCGGACAGTTTCAGGAACTCCCGGTTGGCCATCGCCGGTATCGGTGGCTCGGTGGCGGTCGGTCTTATGCCGCGCATTCCGACGCCTCCGCTGGCCCAACTGAACCGTGTCGCAGTCGGAAAGCGGTCGCCCACTGCCGACCGGCTGGTCTCCAGGGCGTACAGGCCCGGGCGTGCGAAGTCTTGGATCACCGACCAATCTTCCAGGGTGTCAAAGTCGGCCAGCTTCACCGGCCCGCTGGGTGTGATCGCTTCCATCCTGCCCAGGAACACCGCTCCGAGATCGGCCGAACCAAACGTGCCGAAGCGGTTTGTGACCTGAAAGGCTTGGAAGGAATACGGAGGCTCCAGGGCTATCTGGCGCGTCTGATTGTTGAAACGGCGTCCGGCGGCGATCACTGGCGTCAGGTCACTCTGTATCCGGTGCCATCCTGGTTGTCCCAAACCGCCGACCCAAGTGTCGAAATACTGTCCCCGTGAGTCACGGAATCTGGCCCAGAGGTTAGCCCCGGCATCGATCCCGGCCGGCTGTACCCAGATCGATATCCCCCGTGCGTCCGGCGGCAATGGCAGACCAGGCGGGGCGTCAGATTCTCCCTGCAGCAACTCGGCGAGTTCTTCCAGCGACCTTCCCCCGGCCAGGTCGTCCCGGAACCAGGCGACGTCGGCGATATTGCCGGTGTCCACCGCCAATACCGAGGCCGGAGTGCTGAAACCGGTGGACGTGATCTGCCCGTTGGCACGGTAGACATCTGCAGCGTGGACCACTCCCGGAAGCGCCTGGACTCCCTCCGCGAACCTGCCGCCCGCGGCTGCGCTGGAGACGCCGCTGTGGCGAATACGCAGGTCGGCTCCGGCGGAGTACAGAGACCGTTCTTCCTGGCTTTTCTCCAGCGTGGCGCTGAAGGCACTGCCAATGACTCCCAGCGCCGTTGCCAAGGTCAGCAGCACGATCAAGATGCCGGGCACCATTGGGTCTCTGGCCACATGCCTGAGTGAGTGCACCAACCAGGAAGGTGCGATCGGCCCAGCCAGTCGTGACAACAGCAATGCAAACCAAGGGAACAGCCGCATGACCACCAGACCCACGGCGAAGAGACCCAAGACCGGACCCAACAACAGACTGTAATCGATCTCCAATTGCTGCGTGCCGACCGATTGGACCAGAAAAGAACCCCGGCTCTGTATCTGCCACCAGAGTAGACCGATCAGGGCCAGCAATAAGACGTCCAGGTAATAGCGGTGTAGGAACGACGCTGTCGGTGGCCGCGCGCCGGTCTGCCTGGCCTCGACTATGCCGTGTCTGGCGGCGGCCAGCGTGGCCAAGGTGAACACCACCACGGCCAGCGCCCCGCCGATGAGTCCCAGCACCACCGCCCCTTGAGAAACGGTCACCGGTACTCCGGATAGCTCGTCAGCGCCCCCGCCCAGACTGAAGAATAGCTTGCCCAGCACCCGGACCACGCCCATGGCCAGGAACGGCCCAACTATCACCGCCGGAATGCCCAACAGCAGGCCCTCTCCCAGCCCGAGCATCCCCACCTGGGCGGTGGTGGCGCCCCTGCTTTTCAGCATCGCGATCTCGCTGGAGCGGGAACGGACGATCAACCCAGCCACCAGCGCCAAATAGTAGAGCAATATCCCGGTGATCAAGAACACCACCAGAAACAGGGGCACCCTGGCCAGTATCAATTGCTCGTCGAAGCTGTTCAGCAGATCGTCGAGCCTGATCGAGAAGCTCGAATTCTTCAGGCCGGACGCGATGTCCCTTTCAACCTGGTAGATGGCCTGCCGCAGGTCACCCACATCGCCGGCCCTCAGCCCCTCCCGGTCTAAGAAGTAATACCAGGTCACGTCCGTATACAGGGTTGGATACTCCCCCAACACTCGGTTGATCACCGCCTCCTCGCTGGTGAACAACGGCACGATGGTCCAGCGGTCGTTACTGAGGCTGAAATCCGAGCCGGATTCGTACCAGAACTCGTCGTTGGGATCGACTCGCTCAAATACCCCGGATATGCGCACCGGCATCGACGGCGGATCGGTGAACGACGCCGCCGGGAATACGTCCATCACGTCGCCGACCTGTAGACCCAATAACTTCAGGCCTAATCCGTCCACGGCCACGTCCATGGGAGTCCCTGCGGCTGAAGTACCCGCCGGCGCAGCGGCGTTCTCCGCACCCGGCCAGATCCCTTCGACCAGGGTGACGCGCTCCGGCTCAAACCCGGACATGTAAATGATGGACCCGCGCGGCCTGACCTCGTTGTCCAATTCCAGCTGCGGGTGACCTTCGAAATAGAAGGTCGCAGTGTCCAGGACTATAGATTGTTCTTTCAGGTACTTGGCAAATGGTTCGGACACCTGCCGTTGAGCAAAGTTCAGCCTATCTTGGTAGACCGCCCGGCGGCCGGCAGACGTGGATGGCTCATCCTGGCTGCTAAACGACCGCATGGATAGGTTGGTTTCTTCGGGAGTAGCCTGCTGCAGCTCGTGGCGGAGCGAGGCGTTGGATAGTAGGTCGGAGAAGATCACTCCGCTGGCCATCAACGCCACCGCCAGCAGGATGCCGCCGAACAATACGGATTCCAAACGCCAACCGGACACAGCCCTCCGCACCGCCATCACGTAGGCGAACCGGATCATCGGTAGCATCTAGCGCCTCGCGGCTCAGGGTTCATCAGATGCCACCCCGCAGGACTTCGGCGGTGTTCAGCCTCCGGGTGGCCACGACGGCAAAAGCGACTGACAGCGCGGCCGCCGCCAATAACCCGGCCAGTACCCCGGCCATCAGCCAGCCTTGGACCGACGGCAGCAAAGGCGGCACGGGAGCGTCTCCCTGGGGCGTCAGGTCCATCAACTCCAGTATCTCCAGTCCCGGCCAGTACCCCATAGCGGCGCCGGCAGCAATGGCTAAGACCGCGATGATCATCCGTTCCGTAGCCAACGAGAGGAAGAACTGGCGGCGTGAGAACCCCAGCGCCCGAGCTACCGCCAGGTCCATGCGTCCCATCTTTATCGAGACCAGCGCGTGGACGGTCAGGGTCAGCAACACGGCGATGCCGATGGCTATCATGCTGAAGATGGTCAGCCCGTTCCAGCCGCCGCCGGCCAGCGGGTTCCGCTTTGCCAATGACGCCACGGCCTCGGCGTCCCGCACTGAGATCAGACCGGTGATCACCTCATCTATCTGGACGATGACCCCTTCGCGGTCCGCATCCTCATCCACGGCCAGCCACATCTCATTTGGCTCACCGATAACCCCAAGGGGCAGACGCCGGGCGTACTCCTGATAGCCGGTAAGGTCGGTTATGAAAAATGGCTTGCGGCCGGGTTTCAGAGTCGGGAAATGGCTCGTCACGCCCACGATCTCTATGGGCACCGCCTGGTTGCCCAATCTCACGCGCACCTGCTGCCCCACTTGGAAGTCAGGACCGCCGATGGCCGGCAGTGGAAACGAGCCTGTCGGCAGGTGTATCCCCCGCTGCCCGTTGGAGATCGGCTCGGTCCAAGCGAACCGCAACCCCGACCCGCCGCTCCTGGAACTGTCGCGCGAAGTCTGAGTCGTATCAGGGGCCAGTCCCTGGTTGGCCAACGGTTGCCACGGCGCCTGGCCCTCGAATCCTTCGATTAAAACCCCCGCGGGCAAAACCCCCGTAGGCAAAACCCCCGTAGGCAAAACCCCCGCAGGTAAAACCCCTCTAGGGCCTGTGGCCGGACTGAAGGCAGTCACATCATCCAGCAGTATCACCCCGTCCGACAGGCGGTTGGACGGCGCGGTCGAGAAGAACAGGGAAACCAGCTCAAGGGGTTGTGAGGCTTGGCCAAAGACCGAGAGATCGCCGGTGAACAGCTTCCACCGCCCTTCAACTGCCTTGGCGTCGCCGGAGTCGGTATTTCCCTGGTCCAATATATTGCCCATCGGAAAAGTTCGGTAGAACCCGGTGGCTGTGAGCACTCTGGCCCACATGTTGACGTCGAACTGCAGGTTCTTGCCCAACAAGGCACTGCTGTCCACCCATACGCCAAGAGCGGTGCTGTCCTCGGGCAGCGGTATGCCGGTCCCAGACAGAGATGTGGCGAATGGCCGCGGGCGCAGCAGTCTGCTGATGGCTGGCAGGCCGCCGGGGAAGAAATCGTCCCGGAACCAGGTGGTCTTCGCCAGCGACCGGGGGTCCAGGGCCAACATGTCCACGCTCTCGGTCGTTAGCCCTTCCAAGACAGTCACCGAGTCCCGCAAGACTGCGGTGACTGCCGTCACTCCGGTAACCTTCTCCAGCGACCGGGGGGCGTTTTCGGGCAGGCCCGGCCCTCTAACAACCATGTTTCCGCCCACGCTGTAGCGGGCCTGGTCGCTCTGGGCTTGGGACAGGCTGGACTGGAAGGTAGCGCCGAACACACCAAGGGCCGCCGCCAGCATCAGAATCACGGCCAGCGAGCCGTGGGGTATGGGGTCGCGCGCCAGGCGTAGTAGCGAGAACTGGAACCAGGCAGCGCCGACCCTCGTCCCGGCCCAGGCCAGCAACCCGACGAGCAGAGGCAGCACCCGCAGCAGCAGGACAGCCGCCGCGAACAGGCCCAAGACCGGCCCCAAGACCAGTGTCGGGTCAACGTTTACCCCCTGAGACGCCAGCCCCTCGGCCACGAACCCGTCCCGGCCACGAACCTGGAACCAGATCAACGCCACTGCGGCCACGGCCAATATGTCCAGATAATAACGGTGCAAGAAGGGCACTGACGGAGGTCTGGTCCGGGATATCAGCGATTCCAGCGTTCCCATCTTGGCCCGGCCAACTGCGGTAAATAGCAGCACCATTAAGGCCATCACGCCACCCAACGCGCCCATCCAGAACATGTCCCCAGCCAGTCCCAACGGGATGGGCGTGGCGAACTCTCCACCAGGGTTGATCGTGTCCAGAAGCAGTGTCTTTACGATTATCCAGGCCAGGAGCGGCCCCACTGCCATTGCAACCACGGCGATCCCAGCCTCAGCCAGCGCCAACACGGCGCTCACCTGCATGATGCTGGCCCCGCGGCTACGGAGCAACCCGGCCTCTTCAGCTTGGCTACGGCCCAGGGTCCCAGTGATCAGGGCCAAGAAATACAAAACCACCACAACAACCAGCGATAGGTAGAGATACAGCGGTATCTTGGCCAGCGTCAGGGCTTTGCCAAACTCATCGATGGTGAGACCCAACCGGCTCAACACCAGCGTGCGCGGATAGACTTTGTTCAGGTCGGTCTCCAAACCGAGCACTTCAGATTTAATCTCATCGGTGTTGCCAATGGTCAAAAAGCCAGAGTCCAAGAACAACAAGAAACCAAAATCACCGACCAATGTGGGGTAACGGCCGCCGATACCATCGAAGAAATCGTCTTCGTTCATGTAGATGGGCACAACGACCGACTCGCCGACGGAATTGAGATCGAAATGATTGGGCGTGCCCATCCAGTACTCTTCGTTGGAGTCGATGGGCTCGACGATACCGACCACTTTGAAAGCGATGCGGTCCGGCGCGCCTCTACGAGGTATCAAGAATATCCGGTCACCCACCAGATAGCTCAACTTCCGGGATGTCTCCGAACCGAGCACTATCTCGATGTCAGCTTCGCTGCCCGCGACCGGAGACTGGCCGCTCTCCGGCCAACGGCCTTGGAGAAGGGTCGAGTGTTCATCAAAGCCGGTCAAGAAAAATGGCCGTCCCGACGGCGATCCCAGGATGGCTGAGGTCGGCGTGGAGAGCAGCGTCAGGTTCGACTGCGTGCGCCCAAATCGCTCGGTTGCCCGGAGCATCTCGCCCAAACGCTCGTTTGACGACTGATCAAGCAGGCTTTGCAGCGGCCCATAGTCGGTACGCCCCAGCGGACGGTTCTGGGAGATGACCTGGACGTTGTGTACCTCAGGGCTGAACGAGGCTACGGTATGGCGCAGCCCAGCTTCGCCCAGCGCGCGCGAGTAAAGAGCGCCGGTGGACATGATGATCACCGACGCCAGGATGCCGAACGACGTTACCGCCAACAGCAACCAGGAATGGCGCAAACGGCGTCGCAGCAGCCAGGAAACCAGGGAGAGAAGCTGCATAGGACTTAGCTGCCCCTCGCGCTATCGGGACTTGCCAGCCACGGATTAAAGCTCGTATTGATCATCGGCATAACAGCTTCGAATTATACGACGTTGCCCGTGCTCCTGGATCAGATTCGCTGATCAGAGCAGGGGATAACGGAGGCCCGTGCTATAATCCCGCCCACCAATCAAGGGCCGCTCGCAGGCGTGCCCCAGACTACCCGATTTATCGATTATCAGAGGACCCAAAATGACCACCATGAAGCGCTTGGAAGGAAAAACAGCCCTGGTGACCGGCTCCGGCCGGAATATCGGGCGGGCCATAATATTGAAACTGGCTGCGGAGGGCGCCAACGTCGTGGTGAACGCCCGCAGCAACCAGGAAGAGGCTGACGCTGTTGCCGAGGAGGCCCGCGCGCTGGGCGTGGAAGCCCTACCGTTCATCGCCGATGTCGCCGATCACCAACAGGTCACCAACATGTTTGCCGCTGCCACGGAGAAGTTCGGCGGGGTGGATATCTTGGTCAGCAATGCCGCAATCCGGCCTCATGAGCCATTCACCGGCCTAACTTTGGAAGAATGGCAGCGGGTGCGGGGGGTGGTGCTTGATGGCGCTTTCCACGTCGCCCACGCAGCGATCCCATACATGGAGAAGAACGGTTACGGGAGAGTGGTGTTTTTCACCGGTGACGGGGCGTTCAAAGGGACCGCCCAACGCTCCCACGTATCAGCCGCCAAGATGGGCGTCATCGGCCTGGCCAGGGGGTTGGCATCTGAGTTCGCACCCAAGAATATCCGGGTGAACGTGATATCGCCGGGGCGTATCGACACCACGAGAGACCTCAGTTGGTACCCACAGGGCGGTATGCGCGATACAGCGGACATACCCATCGGCCGCCTGGGGGATGTGAACGATATCGCGTCGGCCTGCCTGTTCTTGATCACCGACGAGTGCGGCTTCATGACCGGCCAGACGCTCCACATCAACGGCGGGACCGACTTCTTCTAGGCTCGGCTCGCCGTCCACTCAGGTGAGTCGATCGCCTGTGGTGGCAGAATATGGCATCAAAGCACGCGTTTTCGGAAAGAAATTTTGACCGGGAGGAAAAACCATGGCCGCAACTTTCGAGCTATATCAGGACCGTGCGGGTGAATACCGCTGGCGGCTCCGTCACGAAAACGGGAACATCATCGCAGACTCAGGCGAGGGATATTCGTCCAAAGCCGGTGCGGAGAACGGAATTCAATCCGTAAAAGAAAATGCTCCGTCCGCTCCTGTCGAGGAACAGGGCTGATCTCTGTCTGCTTGAGTCCCCAAAGCCCGACGCTTGTCGGTTAGCTACGGAAGCGAAACTCTTTCAGGTCGGGGGAGATGACCAGCTTGGCCTCGGTCTGCTCCTGAATCTCTTCCGGACTCCAGCCCGGGGCGTTTTCGACCAGCATGAACCCTTCGAGCGTGATCTCGAAAAGTCCCAGGTCCGTGACCAGCATCTTGACCACGCCAGGGGCGGTGATGGGCAGCGTGCATTTTTTCAGCAACTTGTGCCCGCCGTCGCGGGTTGTGTGCTCCATGGCGATGAAGACGCGCTTGGCGCCGGCCGCCAGGTCCATGGCGCCGCCGATCCCGCCGCCCTTGCGGCTGGGGATGCGCCAGTTGGCAAAATCGCCGTTTTCGGCAACCTCATAGGAGCCCATCACGGTAACGTCGATCATGCCGCCTCGGATCATCATGAACGAGTCGGCGTGGTGCACGCAGGCCATGCCTGGCAGCGGAGTAACCTTCTGTCCACCGGCGTTCACCAGGTGACGGTCTTCCTCGCCTTCCTTGGCCAATGGTCCGTAGCCAACGACACCGTTCTCAGCGTGGTTGATGATCTCTCTGCTGGAGTCGGTGTAGTTGGAACAAAGCGTGGGCATTCCCACACCCAGGTTGACTATCCAACCGTCTTGGAATTCCATGGCCAGGCGGTCGCACATTGCCTGACGTTCAAGTTTCACTTTTTCGGCCATTTTTTATCTCTCCGATAATAAAGCTGACAGCTGAACGCTGAATGCTGATCGCTTCGCTAAACCCAGATGCCGTCTTCGGGGATATGCACCATCCGGTCAACATAGATCCCAGCAACGTGGATCAGGTCGGGGTCCAACTGTCCTGCTTCGACGATCTCTTCCTCAACCTCGACTATTGTCACCGTGGCCGCCATGGCCATCAGCGGGTTGAAGTTGCGTTGGGTCAGCCGGAACACCAGGTTTCCGGCCGTGTCGGCTTTCCAGCATCGAATCAACCCGTAATCGCCGGGCAGCGGCAATTCGAGGACGTGCGTCCGGCCGTTGAACTCCCGGTGTTCTTTACCCTCGGCCAATTCCGTCCCCACAGACGTTGGAGTGTAGAACCCACCGATTCCGGCAGCCGCGCAGCGAAGCCGCTCGGCCAGAGTGCCCTGGGGGACCAACTCGGCTTCGATCTCATCGTTGTTATACATACGGGTAAAAGGCGTGACCTGGGAGGGGTGGGTCGAAGCGGTAAAGGCACAGATCATCTTTTTCATCTGGCCCGCTTCCACCAGCGTGCCGATGTCTACATTCTCGTCAACTGTTCCGGCGTTGTTGGACACGCCCGTCAGGCCCTTGGCTCCCTGGCGGTTCAGCGCGGCAATCAGGTTTCTGGGCACGCCCACGCCGCTGAAACCGGGGCTGAGTATGGTAACGCCATCAGGTATGTCGGCAACCGCGGCGTCCATCGTTTCGTAAATCTTGTTCTTCATGAATGACCTTAAGTTGTACCAAGTATCGCTGAGTATTGCTGGGCTGGGATTTCCCCTTCGATTACGCCTTCGCAGGCGGGTTAAATATTACCGCAGACTGCTGCAGCGCGCCATAGGAGGGTGTTTGCTGGTAGATTATCGGTTCTTGCGATACGTTGGCATTGAATATTCCGAGAATTGTTGTATCTTAATGCCAAAGACAATTAAGGCTGGAGGAAAGTGATGGTAGCCTCAGACCACCGAACTTACGTATATGTTGGCCTGGCCGGAGAAGGCGATTATATCGGCGAGGGCGGCATCGTCCGCCGCGCTGACGGTGAGGAAGATTGGACAGACATATCCAAAGGTCTGCCCGACAATGCCCAAGTTCGTGCGTTGGCCATCAGGCCCGACGACCCGTCAATCGTTTTCGCTGGCACCGACAAGGGCGTCTACCGCTCCAAGGACCGCGGAGAGAGTTGGGAAACGCTGAATAATCCCGCCCCCGGAAACGAGGTCTGGTCGTTGTCGATCCACCCCGATAACCCCGACGTGATTCTGGCCGGCTACGACCCCTGCTCCATCTCCCGCTCCCAGGACGGGGGCGATACCTGGAAGATGATGGACACGAGCCAGGTGGTCTACCCGTTCATCACGACCTACATGCCCCCGACGGCCAAGCGGGTCATCGGGATGGCATTCGACCCATCGAACACCAAGGACATTTACGCTGCGGTGGAAGTGGGCGGCCTCCTGGCCAGCCGAGACGGCGGCGATACTTGGATCTCGATGATCGACGGTCCTTACATCAAGAACAACACGCTGGACCTGCACCAGGTTGAGGTCAGCGCAGCAGCTCCGGGCACCGTGCACATCGCCACCCAGACTGCCATGTTCCGCAGCCGAGACAAGGGCGCGCGCTGGGAGCACGTTCAAGTTGAGGAGATGTTCCCCGGCGGTTCGTACTGCCGCGACTTGAAGGTCGCGCCCGACGACCCGAAGACGATCTACCTGGCCGCCGGCGCTGGTGGCGGGGCAGCCCCTGCAGACACCGTCCAAGAGGGCGCTCTGTTCAGGAGCCGCGACGTGGGCGAGACCTGGGACCGTTTGGACCTGGGCGAGACCGTGCCTGGACGCATGATGGCGATCGCCATCGACCAGGCCGCGCCCGACCACATCTACTGTGCAGCCTATAGCGGCGAGGTCTACAGTAGCTCGGACGGCGGCAGTAATTGGTCCAAGAGCGTACTACCCGGGGAAAGCTCCCGGTACCTGCACGTTTACCCCATGGTTTGCGGTTAATCTGCCCGAAAGCAACCAATCAGACTTGATTCACATGCCTGGACGCGGGGCAGTCATAGCGATGAGTCCCGCTTCATAGGCATGTCACAGAAACAGGAGACATGGCTTGACTAGTTTCTCGATTGACCGCGCGACCTACAGCGTCGGCGAGAGCGCCCTGGATTTGATGGTTCTTGAGAAGTCTTCATTTCCCGAGCTGTTCCAGGGCCACCAGATAATCCGCGAAGGGGCCTTGGACAACGAAACCATGGCTGAGAATGGGTTCGACGGCAACACGTCCGAGCGTTTCTCCGATGCCGGCCGGGTGACCGGCGTCATGCGGGAATTGGGACCGACCTCCAACATGGCGATGGTCGATGGGTTCGACTTCATGGCGGCGTCGGTGGTGCATTTGTTCGACTCCCCAGACTCGGTCCACTCTTGGATGCACGACATCTTCCTGAAGGACTTTGAAGACCGCGTGGGAGAGAGCGTGGGTCAGGGCCACCAACTGGTGTCCGCCACCCGCCTCGAGCCACAGGGCTTCTTCGATGAGGTAGTGGGCCTCAAGGTACTGCAGGGCGGGGTTAACGGCCTGGTCTCATCGACCGTGATCGATTTTCGAGTTGGCCGGCTTTTAGGCGTGGTATTCATCGGTGCGGTCGGTGATCATGACCGTCTGGAGCAGGTCCAGCAGTTGGGCCAGGCTTTGGAGAAGCGGATCGTAAGCGTGGTATTAGGGTCGGCTTAAAGATTCAGCCGTTAGCCGTGGATCGGCTCCACACTGACCGTTCTTCGAGTCCGCACTGACTCGATCATGGCTTCGGTGATCTGTACCGAGCGAAGACCGTCTCTGCCCGAGGCGGCAGGCTCTTCGTCTTGAGTCACGGCCCTGTTGAACCCTTCGATCTGCCACTTGACCAGTGCCATCGGGTCAGGCGTGTAAGACACCTCAGAAACGACTGTCTCGCTGGTTATCTCCAGGCTACCTCCCATCGCTGGGCTTCCGCCATTCTTCATGAATATACGGCCGTCACTCCCGTAGATTGTCAGATCGTTGATAGAGTCGGGGATCCGGCTCCCGCTGCACATCGTCCCGATGGCGCCGCCACTGAACCTCAAGGACAGCGACACCAGGTCTTCCAAGGGATAATCCGCCGTTTGTCCGTCGCTAATGGCAGCTACTTCCACCACTGTCTGGCCCAGTATGAATTCGAGATCGTCCACGCAATGGACACCGGTTCCGATCATCGCCCTGGCCCCGCCGACCATATCCGGTGTTTCCCACCACTCTCTCAAGCCGGTGCGCATCTCCCGCTTTGTCTCGCCCCTCACACCGAAGCCTAGTAGAACCTGCGCCAGAGCAACCTCGCCCAATACGCCCTCGCGGACCAGCCTACTGGCCTTAACGTGGCCGGGATGGAAGCGCAACTGAAATCCAACGCCCAGCTTCACGTTATTGGCCTGGCAAACTTTGATCATCTCCACGCAGTCGCTCACAGTCGTGGCCATCGGCTTTTCAACCAAGATGTGTTTTCCGGCCTTGGCGGCCAATCGAACGTGTTCGGGGTGCAGGTGATTGGGGGTCGCGATAAATACGACATCCACCCTTGAATCGGCCAGCAAATCCTCGATAGAAGTGTAGGCAGCAAGCGCGCCGTGGGTTTTCGCAAACTCGTCCACCCGCTGTTGGTCCCTGCCATAGGCGGCGATGATCGATGTGTCTTCCGCCAGAGCTGCTGCCGGGGCCACCCTGGAATTAGGGTAATTGCCGGTCCCGATAAATCCCCAACCTATCGCCAATTGATCGCTCCTTAACCTGTTTTACATCCAGATGTGCCGAGGCTAGCGTCCAGCTCCGATTTTCGCCGTTGCCTCTTTCAAGAATTTCGAAATGTGGGGCAGCACCTGTTCGCCGGCCCGGGAAGCCTCGCCGTGGTCCAGACCGGGCAGCGCGGCGAATACTGCGCCTGGTATCGCCTCGGCGGCCACTTTGGAGCCTGGGAAAAACCCGTCGGCGTCTCCGCAGTAGAGCAGGCACGGGATATTCAGCCCTGGCAACAGGTCTTCCACTCCGTCGGTACCTCTGGGCGCGAGTATGCCTGCGATGAGGGCTTCCGGGTCGTTGTCCAACAGCCGCTCTTTGCGGCCAGACTCCATAGGCCCTTCATTGGCCTCGGCTGCGGCCACGTAGCTGGCCATTCCCTGGCGTAGCATGTCGATCCGTGCTTGAGGTGCCGTATCCGTATTTACCGTGTCTGCACCCATCCCGCCTAGAATAAACGAGTGGAACCGGCCTAGGGCGTGCTTCACGAGTCCGAAGCCGATACGGGCGCCCATGGAATAGCCCAGATAGTGGGTTTTCTCCAAGCCGAGGTCATCCATCACTGCCAGGATGTCATTCACCCGCAGCTCCATGTCGTAGTCCTTAGAATCGTAGGGCTTATCGCTGCGGCCGTGTCCACGAGCGTCAATCAATATCAGACGGTAGTCCTTCTTCAGTTCTTCCACGAATCCGTAGGCGTACCAGGTCTCCAGGCTGCTGGTCACCCCGTGTTGCATGACCAGAGGAGCCCCATCCCCCTCCACGTGATAGTGGATCTTGACGCCTGCGTTATCTACGTAAGGCATAAATCATCTCCATATGGTGTTTAATGACCTGAGTTCGTATCAGTTCTCTGCGAGCCTAGAGCGATTCCCATTCATCAGGAGTCAGGCCGGCCTGCCTCAAGATGCTACGCCAAGTTCCAATCGCCACCTCTCGATGGCGTGGAACAATAGTAGTCTGGGTTCCGGCGGCGGAATTTTTGGCAAATTTAACGTGACTGCCCCGCTGGCCGACTTCTAGGAATCCAGCCGCGGCCAGTCTACGGACAACTTCACGGTAAGCTAAAGGCCTAATCGCCCGAGACCTCTATCTCGAGTACCTGCACGCTAGGCACGATGGTCGCTCGTGGCTCCTCGAAATGTAACTCCAGAGCTTCCCTGAGATTGCCGAGGGCTGTCACTTCAGACTCGCCCTGGCTTGCGACATCAACTTCTAGGCATTGGGCGACATACCACTCATCTTCTTGCGAAACCACCGCGGTAAATCGTTGTTTCATAGCTGCTCCATTTGAGGGCTAGATATCAAATTTTTACATTGAAAGAGCTGTTGGATTCAAAACCGAACCTGGTATATCGTTTCTATCCTTCGCGGATCAGTCGGGCTGCTTCATCACCCATCTCTGAAGTCGAGGCTGTGCCCCCCAGGTCGGCGGTCAAGATCGTGCGCTGCTCCAGGCACTTGGCCACGGCTCTGTCTACTCTCGCAGCGGATTCCGGTTCTCCAAGATGGTCCAGCATCATCGCCACGGCTGAGACTGTTGCCAGGGGGTTGGCGATGCCCTTGCCCATGATATCGAAAGCCGCACCGTGCACCGGCTCAAACAGGGATGGGTATATTTTATCCGGGTTGATGTTGGCGCTGGGCGCAAGACCCATGCTGCCAGTCACGACTGCCGCGATGTCAGAGAGAATGTCAGCGAACAGGTTCGAGGCCACCATGACGTCGAAGTCCTCAGGCCAGCGCACCAGGTCCATTGCTGCTCGGTCTACTAACAATGATTCAGTCTCGATCTGAGGGAAATCGGCCGCAACATCCTCAAATACTTCGTCCCAGAAGACCATGCCGAACGATTGGGCGTTGGATTTAGTCACGGATGTGACCTTTTTACGCTTGTCGCGGCGCACACAATACTCGAAAGCGGCCCGGATGATGCGTTCGGTGCCACGCCTGGTGAACATGTTGGTCTGCACCACGGTCTCGTGCTCGGTCCCAGCGTAGAGCCGTCCGCCCACCGGGGCGTACTCACCCTCCGTATTCTCCCGGAAGATCACCATGTCGATTTCGCCAGCTTTCTTACCTGATAGAGGCGATTCCACGCCTGGGTAGAGATAGGCGGGCCGGATGCACACGCCCTGGTCGAAACTGCGCCGCATCGGCAGCAGCAAACCGTGGAGCGTGATGTGGTCCGGGATGTTTGGGTCCCCCACTGCGCCGAACAGGATCGTGTCGAACGCTTTCAGAGTTTCGATACCGTCATCCGGCATGAGTTTGCCGGTCTCACGATAGAATTCTGAGCCCCAGGGGAACTCGGTGAACTGAAAGCTGAGATCTCCGTTCACACTCGCCACGGCCTCAAGTGCCTTTCTGCCTTCGGCGATGACCTCTAAGCCCACGCCATCGCCGGGTATCACTGCTATTTTGTACTCTGCCATCTCGTTCCCTCTTAATTCCGCTGTTTTCTCGAATCAGACGTCCACGCGCTGCACGCCGCCACCAAGCAGACGGAAGTGGTACACCGAGTCGGCGTCGGGGAAGGCCTCTTTGGCCTTGTGGTAGGTGGACTTGCCCCGACGCTCTCTGGCGTCCAGCAGCACACCCATAATTGTGCCGCTGTGGCCGACGTTCACGCCCACAGCGCCCACCGAATCTGCGAACTCTTTCACTTCGGCTAGGCGGGGCTTAGCCAAAACCGTCCGGCTGGCCTCGGCGCTGATCGTCGCGCCCTGGCCAACCAAAACCGGGTCCTCGTTGGTTATTCCCAGTCTGAGCAGACGTAATGCCTCGGTGGTCTGTTCGTCAACCGACTGCCAGCGCTGGAAACGGTCAACCATGTTGAACTGGACGGTATCAACCGTGCCTCCTAGGTCCAACGCCACGATCTCCATCGGCGGCGGCGGGCCGAGGCTCTCACGTATGATTCCCGCGCGATGGTCGAAGAGCGCCACACCTGGGATCATGATGCCGTCAGTGGGTTCTATGGACAGGGCTATCTGGGCTATCTGGTAGGGACTCAGTTCTTCCCCGAGAGCCAAGCCGGTGGCGGCGATGGCCGCTGCCAGGTCGGCGCTACTGCTGGCCATGCCCTTGCCACGGGGAATGGGATTGTTGATAGTAATCTTGGCGCGGACCTTAGCATTCTTGAGATGGGAGAGAGTCCGGCGGACGGCCGCTGCAGCCTTGTCGCAATCTTCCGGAGCTTCAACTCCGGGGCCGCCGGCGTAGAGATCGACCTTCACGCGGGAGTAGAAATCTATGGGGCAGGTGACCAGAAAATGAATCCCTTCGATCACGCCCTGCGCCAGCTCGCCGCACACGCCTGGCGCACGCACGGTGGCAGTGCCGATCAGCACTGCTCCTTCTTCTTCTGAATCTTCTGAGTTATTTCCAGTTGGCGAGACCAAAAGAGGCTTACTCCGTGCCTGAAGTTTTGATTTTAGTGGCTATTCCCGCGATCACCAGGTAGACCTCGGTTGCGGCGGCGGCGATCCGCTGATTGACCGTCCCGAGGGCGTCTTGGAAGCTGCGTCCCAAGGGTTCCGGCGGCACCAGACTAAGACCGACCTCGCTGCTGACAAAGACGAACGCCTGCGGTGATTTCTTCGCCAGAGCCAGCAGTTTATCGGCTTCGTTGATCACTATATTTTCCAGAGGTCGTCTGTCTTCAGCTTGGTTTTCCATCAGCAGATTGGCCACCCAAACATCTACCGAATCTACGATCACCGTCCCCGGGCTTTGGTCTGCGGCAAGCAGCGGTGCTAATCTCTCTGACAGCTTGACGCTCTCTTCCAGCGTCGACCATTCCTGCGGCCTGGATTCCCGGTGGCGTTGGATCCGGTATTTCATCTCGTCGTCAAAGGCCACGCCTGTGGCCACGTACAAAACGGGTTTATCATCAACCCCGCTGAGCTCGGTAACCCGTGCCTCGGCGAAGGCGCTTTTGCCCGACCGTACACCGCCCAGCACCAAGCAAAGCTGGGAGGCCATCAGATCTTGGCCGAGTTGTAGTCGCGGCTGAGCCCGGACATGCGGTAGATCAGGTCCATGTCCATGCTGGCGCGGACCCAGTCGGCCAGCTTGTCGTACTCCCGGTCCAGGTCTAGCACATTTCCAGTGTCAGGCAGGGAAACACCCTTACGGCGGGCCAACTCCTTGAGCATCGCGCTCCGCAGCTCCCCGTTATGAAACAGTCCGTGGATATAGGTGCCCATCACGCTGCCGGAGGCGTCGATCGCTCCCTCTGACTCACCTGAGCCGCTGACAGGAGCATCGGCGCGGTCTTCGATCCGGAATGCCGCGGAGACACCCTCTCCCACAGTCCTGCCCATGTGTATCTCGTAGCCGGTGACCGGCACGCCTGCCGCGCCTGCCAACAGACCGTTCGCGCCGGTGACCTTGCCGCTGATGCGGTGGGTTTCCTTGCTGCCTTCAAATATAGTCGTAAGGTCCAACAGGCCGAGGCCGTCTAGTTCCGTTATCGACGATTCGATGTGCTCCGGGTCGCTGACCTTGGTGCCCAGCATCTGATAGCCGCCGCAGATGCCCACCACGGCCGCGCCGCCGGCGTGCAAGTCCTTCACCGCCTGGCTCAAGCCTCGTTCGTTCATCCAAGCCAGGTCTGGGATGGTCGTCTTCGTGCCTGGAATGATTACCAGGTCAGGCCGGCCTAGTTGTGCCGGCGACTCTACATAGCGTAGGTCCACTCCCGGGTGCCGGGCCAGCGGATCAAAATCGTCAAAGTTGGCGATGTGGGGCAGTTGGAGCACAGCCACGTCTAATACGGAATGTGGTGTGCCTGCTGAACCCACGTCCAGCGCCACCGAGTCTTCTTCCGGTATGTGGATGTCCCGGTAGTAGTGGACCAACCCTGCCACAGGGATGCCGGTGCGCTCTTCCAGCCAGGTTATCCCGTCTGTGAGCAAGTCGGGGTCGCCTCTGAACTTGTTGATGATGAAGCCCTTGATCAGCTCTCTTTCCTCGGGTTCCAACAGCTCAAGCGTGCCTACCAGGAAGGCGAAAACCCCGCCGCGGTCGATGTCGCCGCAGAGCAAAACAGGGGCGTTGGCATAACGTGCCACACGCATGTTTACGATCTCGTTCTTTTTGAGGTTTATCTCGGCGGGACTGCCGGCGCCCTCGACCACCACGATATCGAAGTCTTCCCGCAAGCTATCAAGGGAAGTATGCACGGCCTCCCAGAGTTGGGGCTTGAGGCCGAAGTAGTCTTTGGCTTTAGCTGTGAGCAAGGGGCGGCCCATCACGACTACCTGGGAGATGTGGTCAGCCTCGGGCTTCAGCAGTATCGGGTTCATCTCAACCCTGGCTTCCACTCCGGCAGCGTCTGCCTGGACCGCCTGGGCACGCCCGATCTCGAGGCCGTCGGCCGTCACATAGGAGTTGTTGGACATGTTCTGGGCTTTGAACGGAGCCACCCGGAACCCGTCCTGATGGAATATGCGGCAGAAAGCCGATACCAGAACGCTCTTCCCCACGTGGGAAGCGGTGCCTTGGACCATCATCACCTGTCCGGACATCTAGAGGGGGAGCCTTGTTTGGAGGGGCATCGGGTTAACGCGCCTCGCCATGATGAACCGTGCCTGTGAGATGGGATGTGTCGTTGAATTGGCGCAGGACCGCGTTGTCCGCATAGGTCTCTACAGTGGTCAGACCGCAATTGCCGAACAGGAACGACCAGTTCCCTTCCAGAGGCATCCCCAACAATGAGACCATGGCTGCCCGAAGAGCGCCGCCATGGCTGACGACCAAGACAGTCTCATTCAGATGGTTGTTTTTGATCTCGGTGATGATTGTTGCCATACGTTCGCTGACGACCCGGGTGGACTCCCCGCCTTCCGGAGCGTAGTCGAGGTTCTTTTCGAGGTACCTGGGGTACTCATCCGGAAACTGAGCTTGGATATCGTGAATGGTCAGGCCCTCGAAATTACCTTTGTGGTATTCCCGCAGCATCGGCGTTTCATGAAGTACGACATCGCGTTCACCCAGGGCGAGTTTGGCGGTTTCTGAGGTGCGTTTGAGGTCGCTGCTGTAGGCAACGTCGATGGTCATGCCGGACAGGCGTCGCCCGAGCGAACGTGCCTGATCGGCGCCCCTCTCCGAGAGTGATATGTCAGTGTGACCTTGAAGCCGTCCTTCGGCGTTCCATTCGGTTTCGCCGTGACGGACTATTAATAGCGTGCCCATTCTGCTGAATATTCTAAACACGATGTACTTGAAAGTACACCAATCAATGTATTTTAATGTTTCCAGGATGTTTGGCATACCACATGTAGATGAGTCTAGCTAGTCTCATTACTTGCCATAATTTAAGGAACTGGCATACTATATGTTGACATGTTTTAATATCCGGGATACAATATCTCGACCGTAACGATGTGAGGTGTTTCTATGGAAGCCTATTGTGTAAAGTGCAGAAGCAAGCGCGAGATCAAGAACCCCGAAAAGATCACCATGAAGAATGGGAAGCCCGCCACTCAGGGCACATGTCCGTCTTGTGGCACCAAGGTTTTCCGCATCGGGGCCGCCTAGCAGCGGTCTTCGGATTTTTTCCTGGCTGATCAAAGGCGGAGTGTCTTCGGCCTTGCCGTAAAGCTTGGCCGGCAATCATCGCCTGTTTTCAGGACCTGGCACTGTTGCAGCCATCCTGTGTTGTGTGTAGTGATGTGTGGCTAGGGTGGCTGCAAACAGTTTTAACAGGCCGGTGCGATAACTAATCGTCTCAGTCTATCTTCAGGCTGGGTATTCGAGGCGTTGGGTTGCGGGTTGTCCGTAATTCCAAGGCGCCTTTTTAACCAGGCTTTATCTCTGTGTTTTTGGCACAGGGCAATAAGCGGTCGCTTTGTGGCCGGAGGTCCCTCCCCTTCGGCCACGTTTTTTGTCTTCCGTATCTGCCGTTTTCGGAACCCCCGGGTTCTGTTCCTCTCTATCTGGCCGTCTTAGGCGTAGTTCGTCATTCGCTGTGCTATCATGGCGGCTCACGCTGAACACCCCGTTTTCAAGCGTGCCCATTCCTGTGACCTCTCGCTGTCACAACCCAAACGAGAGGTAAAGATGACTCAGGCTGCTTCCTGGCTAGAACTCCTGGAATCCAATGCCCCAGATCTGATGAAAGTCGTTACCCCTGCCCGTGAGTCCATCGTGGCTGAGGGCGCGCTTTCCAACAAGACCAAGACCCTGATGACCATGCTCTGCGACGCATTATTAGGTCACGACGGCGGCGTACAGACCATCGCCAACCGGGCCCGTGCTGCCGGAGCCAGCGAGGCTGAGATCGCCGAGACGGTGGGAGTCGCATTTCTGATGGGTGGATTGCCCGCCCTTGTCACCGGCTCCAACGCATTCAAGAAATAAGTCTCGTTAGCCTCGTCCTAGTCGTGATTCACGAGAAGTTTTTGAGGTGGTTGTAATGGCATTGGCCGAACCCATCGTGTTCTTCAACGGAGAACTCAAAGCCGAGTCCCAGGTGGGTATTTCCATCAGGGACCGTGGCTACCTCTACGGTGACGCAGTCTTCGACGCCGCACGCACGTTTAACGGAACGCCGTTCCGGCTGCCTGAACACGTGCACCGGCTCTACGATTCCCTGCGCTATCTGCGCATCGACGTAGGCATGATGCCTCCGGAGATGGAAGACTGGTCGCGACAGGTGGTTGAACACAACTACAAGCTCCTTCCGCCCGGCCAGGACATGTGGGTCATGCAGCGGATCAGCCGTGGCATCGAGCCGATCCTGCCCGGCGACGTGATGCGGCCGACCATTCTGATCGAGACCCATCCGATCCCATTCGCGCGGCGGGCCTCTTTATATAGAGACGGCGCGGCCATATTCACCCCGTCGGTGCCCCGGATACCGCCACGATTCATCAGCCCTCGGGCCAAGACCCACAACTACCTGAACCTGATACTAGGCGACCTGGAAGCCCAGGCCAGCGACCCCGACGCCTGGTCTGTGCTGCTGGACGAGTCCGGCAACCTGACTGAAGGCCGGGGTTCCAATATCTTCTTGATCAAAGACGGTACGGTCGCTACGCCCAAGGGCCAGTACGTGTTGGAAGGGATCACCAGAGGCGTCGCCATGAACCTGGCCTCTGGTCTCGACATGCCGGTGGAAGAACGAGACCTTGACCTCTATGACGCCTACACGGCCGATGAAGCCTTTCTGACCTCTACCAGCCTCTGTATCTGCCCCATATCCTCGGTGAACGGCACGCCCGTAGCCGGGGGGCAGGCACCGGGACCCGTGACCCGCAGGCTGATGGACGCCTTTAGCGACATGGCCGGCATGGACTTTGAAGAGCAGTACCTGTCCCACCTGGAATAGATTTCAGGCAGGCAGTCAGTTTTGTTCGCATACATCAATCCACACACACGAAGTATCCGCACACACTAGGGAGAGAAGCATGTCCGATCAAATCGCCAATGTCACAGACTCACCGGCAGAGAAACTGGCCGGAGGTTTTGGATTCACCGAAGGCCCTCTATGGCATCCAGACGGCCATTGGCTCTTCGTAGACATCCAGAAGCTGCAGATCCACAAGATGTCGACCAGCGGCCAGTTGGAGACCTACCGCGACCCCAGCTTCGGCACCAACGGCATGACTTTCGACAAACAGGGCAACCTGGTGATCTGTGAGAGCGACAACCGCCAGATCATGCGTCAGCAGGCAGACGGTTCCTACACCGCCATCGCCACTCACGTGGGCGACAAGCGGCTGAACCGCCCCAACGACATCGTCGGACGCTCCGATGGGACTCTCTACTTCACCGACCCGGGCGGACGCCTGACTCCGGAGGAGCGGGAGCTGGATTACAGCGGCGTACACGTGATCTCGCCCAGCGGCGCCCAGTCAGTGGGGACCACCGAGACTGAGTATCCCAACGGCCTGGCTTTCTCTCCCGACGAGAAGATCCTTTATGTGGCCATCACTCGCCTGGATGCGGACTGTATAGCAGTCAAAGAGAAGAAGCAGATGTGCGAGCACCAGTTGATACGAGCTTTTGACGTTGCCGCCGATGGCAGTCTCAGCAATAACCGGGTCTTCGCCACCATGTATTCCGCCGAAGACGGCGTGCCTGACGGCATGAAAGTAGACGTCGAAGGCAATATCTACTGCACCGGCTCGGAAGGTACCTGGGTCTTCAACACTTCCGGCAAGCATCTGGGCATCATCAAGCTGCCGGAGATTCCCGCCAACTGCGCCTGGGGCGGACCGGACAACCGCACTATGCTATTCACGGCCCGGACCTCGGTCTTCAGCCAGCGGATGAAGATTCCAGGCACGGCCATTCCCAGAGACTAGACCCAGGGGGATTTCGTGCCACATTTTGACGCGATAATCATTGGTGTAGGCGGAATGGGAAGCGCCACCGCCTACCATCTGGCGAAACGGGGCTGGAAGGTCTTAGGGCTGGAGAAATACGACATACCCCATGAGATGGGGTCGTCGCACGGCTACTCGCGGATGATCCGTTACACGCTGCAGGAGAATCCGACCTATGTGCCGCTGGTACGCCGTGCCTACGAGCTCTGGCATGAGCTGGAAGACGCCGCCGGCGAGACACTGGTGGTCACAACGGGTTCGGTGCGGTCAGGCCCTCCGGACGGCCCCTTCTTCCAAAATGCCCTGGAAGCGTGCAACGTCCACAATATTCCTTATGAGATCCTGACCGCATCTGAGCTGAACGCTCGGTTTCCCGGCTACCGGTTCCCTGATGAGATATCTTCGATCTACCAGGCTGATGGCGGATTTTTGCTGCCAGAGCAATGCATCGTGCATCACGTCCGGGCCGCCGAAGAAGCCGGCGCGGAGATTCACAGTCTGGAAACAGTCGTTGACTGGGAACCCAAAGGCGACGGAGTCGAGGTGCGCACCGACCGAGACACCTATACGGCCAACAAGCTGGTAGTCACGGCTGGAGCCTGGGCCGGGAAATTGGTGCCTGCTTTGTCCGAACTTGCCGTTCCCGAGCGCCAGGTGCTGGGATGGTTTGAGCCTGAGCGCCCAGAGCTGTTCCGCCCTGAGACCTTTCCGGTGTTTGGAGTATGGACCGAAGAGGGCCGCTACTACGGCTTTCCCAGCTACAGTGTCCCTGGATTCAAGATCGGCCGTTCCCACCACCTGTTGCAGAAAATTGATCCCGACGATATGGACCGAGATGTTCATGCTGAAGACGAAGCTATCTTGCGGCTAGCGGTCAGCCGATATTTCCCGCTTGCTGCGGGCCGTTTGCTGGACAAAAAGACCTGTATCTATACCAATACTCCCGACGAACATTTCATGATTGGAGTGCTTCCCGACCAACCACAAGTGTCGGTGGCTGCCGGGTTCTCAGGCCACGGGTTCAAGTTTGCCAGCGTGATCGGGGAGATCATGGCCGACCTGGCGCAAAAGGGCGAGACCAGTCATGATATCGGCCTTTTCCGCCTGGATAGATTCGACTAAGGGGTGTAACGCCCGTCATTAATCGGGTTGCTTGTGAGTGAATCGCGGCCGGTGATATGCTGTGATTAACCCTTCCCGGTTAACCAACAGGCGGTTCTGGAGAGTTTTTTCAGGATTCCGCCGCACAGTTAACGCAATAGTTAGGAAACCATGGAACAAATGGAACATCTGACCGTCCACGAGACCCCCGACAAGAAGCTGGAGCATATGGTCATTGTCTTCAGCGGATGGGCAGACGCCGCAGAGAGTGCGACTAGCGCAGTGAAATTTCTGCAGCGAAAACTGCACGCGAAGAAGTTTGCCGAAATCGACCCGGAAGAGTTCTACGATTTCTCGCAGACCCGTCCTCACACCTCGCGGACTCGGGGTGGCAAGCGCCGTATCCATTGGCCAGCCAACGAGTTCTCCTACCTGACAGACCCCAACTCAGGCTCGGGGATAATGGTCTTCTCAGGGGTTGAACCGAACCTGAAATGGCGGACGTTCTCCAAGACGGTAGCCATGGTGGCCAAAGAACACGGCGTGAAGTCCGTTATTCACATCGGAGCGCTGCTGGACGCCGTTCCCCACACCCGCCCGGTCAAACTCAGCGGGACGGCCAGCGAGCCTAAACTCAGCGATTTCCTGGAAGGCCAGGGCATTCGGTCTTCCAACTATCAGGGCCCCACGGGCATCAGCTCAGCCGTCATGGACGCCTGTATCAAAGAAGGGCTGGAGTATACCTCGATCTGGGGCCATACCGCCCACTACCTACAGGCGGCCCCCAACCACCGTGTCGGCCACACCCTCTTACAGATATTGGTCAAACTGCTGAATATCCCCCTAGACTTGAGCGAACTGTATTCGGCTGCTGACGTCTTCAATGAAGAGGTGGCGAAAGCCGTGGACCGAGACGAACAAATCAGTTCCTATGTCACCAAGCTGGAAGGGCAGTACGACGAAGCGGTTGCCGCGATCGAGATCCCGGACCCGGCGGAACTCGTCAGAGATTTGGAACAATTCCTCCGCGGCGAACAACGCCGCCCCCCTACGGACCTCTCCCCATAACCGGTCTCTTTTGCAAAAAGCCGCCTAGCAAAAGGCCGCCTAGCGAATGGCCGCCTAACTAAGACCTTCCTGACCAAAAGCCTTGCGGCCGCCGAACAACGCTTCGTCCCGCACCAGCCTCCCAACTACCCAGCGCACATGCTGCATCGAGGAAAGCGGCTGGTCTTTCCCAATCGGGTAAGACTGCCCCTTAATACCCTTATTTGTCCCCTTCCATTCCCCTCAGGTCGATCACGTTTAGTGCGTCTATACGGGCTATTGACTTGGTAAAATCGATAGTATATATCTAGAATATCGCCTGGTTCCGAGCGTCCCAAATATCGCCGTGAGAGGGGGATCAAGGCAGGGCCACTAGCGGCATACCGATTGGATTTCCTAGGCACGGATATCGGGTTAAATAGCCCAAGCGACCGTTGGGGAAAAGTGCGCTCGAAAGGTTGAGTACACCGAACCTAGGTAAATCTAGTGGCGTTCCTGAAGGAATTAATCTAGTATATCTTGACTGATTCGAATAGCGCTCACCAGCGTATAAATTCAAAAGGGTTTCGATCCAGGTGCAACCGCCGCCCGAAAAGGACATAAGAGAGAAGATCGGCCCATATTTGGTGCCGGTTGGCCGGACCACCGCGGGGGTGGTTTAAGGTGGACCCCGTCAGTTGGACAGGTTTGGGGCAATGTTAAGTGAGACTCCCGCCGTCGTTCCAGGGTCTGCCAATGTTCTACTTGGTGACCACCTCCTCTCCGTTGAGCGTTCATCTGATTCGA
>Ga0209501_10000053_pt1 | contig 145120 bp, 153 predicted proteins | sample ArcticOcean_MG_C_4_FD_187434 | JGI IMG/M metagenome (GOLD analysis project Ga0209501, IMG submission 187434) | Marine microbial communities from western Arctic Ocean - ArcticOcean_MG_CB4_134 (SPAdes) (version 2) | ecosystem: Environmental > Aquatic > Marine > Oceanic | place: Arctic Ocean... | reverse complement strand
AATCGACTGACATTTCCGGGGCTAAATTATCCGACGCCCCATTCGAAGGCATTGCGCAGCAACTGCATGTATGCGTCTGATTCCCATGTGTTGCGTAGGACCGTCGGTCTCTCGCTGGTTGCGGGCCGGTTTTGGCTTGCGGGTGAGTGGCAATGGCCCAGCGCAATGTAGGTCACTCCGCCCTTGCCAACCTTACGAGTGTATCCAAGGACCCGAGTCTTGCCATCCGGAAGAAGCGCAGTGTCCTCGTCGTACACAAAGCCTGTGCCGGGAGCAGAATCATCTGGCCCTAACTCCGAGGTGAGCAACAGCTGGGTATCACCAAGGTGCTGTATCTCAATCATGTATGGTTCGTCGATCACTTCGAAAGACTCAGGTAGACCTTTAGTCAGAGGGTGACTGGTATCGACAACGTCGACCCGCATTTTGCGAATCGGAGGGTGGCTGAGGAAGAATCCGCCCAGCGTGTCATGGTGGCTGGACTTGACCATTCGTCGCCTGTTGCTGCCTGCAACGCGCGCTGCCTTGCCTCCGCTTGAGCCATGCAGGGCCAGCCAGTGCCCACCTTTGTCAAGCCATTGACGCACGACCTGGTTCTGGTCGTCGTCGAGGTACGGTCCGGCAAGGTAGGTGATCAACAGTTGGGTGCCAGGTAACCAACGGCCGATGTCGATGAAGTCGTTACCTACCGTGGCCCGTAGGTCCTGCTCTACCAGCAGTTCCAGTAGCTTGAAGCGCGCGAAGTCAATATCGTGGCCGCCCAGGGCTCCCGGCGGAAAGCCACCCGCGACGACGTGAACCCGGCTTGTCATGGTAGTGCTCATTGAGACATTGCTCCTCGCATTTTCCTTGCTTCAGCTTGAACGATCATTCCTTTGCCTGGAATCCTAGCTTGCCTTGGGCTCGTGCGATTTGAGGAAGCGGCGCGCGTGCTCCACGACCTCGTCGATGTGCGGCTGAGTGTCCTTCCATGGAAAGATGGTCACCTCAGAGTTCGGGGCAAGGTCAGCAACCTCCATCGCAGCGGCGTACGGGTGCGCGGGTATGTTGTCCGGCGCTATCAGAAGCGGCGTTTGCAGAGCGCGCACGAAATCCCGTGAGACGGTGAATACGAATTCGGCACGGCTGGTGTACATGCTGGTGAGGAAGTCGTGGACCATGTCCATCGTGATATCAGGTTGCTTCTCGCAAAGGGGTGGTCCCCAGCCGCTAATGTTGTTCTGGTAGAAAATGTCAGGGTGCTCTGGATCGAAACCGCTGGGTTGCATAAGCGCAGCCGCTACGACGCGCTCTTGTGCCAGCCTGAGAAGGTTGTGGATCATCGGACCTCCGATGCAGAAGCCAATGACCAAGAACTCATCAATGCCCAGGTGGTCCATCAGGCCCAGGTGGTCGTCAGAGTAGGCGTCCCAGGGTCGGCCGGTCTCCAGCGGCCCGGTAGATTGCCCTGTCTTGGAGTTTCGCAGGTCGGCGCTGATGCAACGGAAGTCGTCTTTATACGTCTCCATTGGGTTGAAGGGCACGGACGTCTGCAAGGACATCAGGGTGGAGTTGAGACCACCACCGGGTATGATCAACAGCGGGAAGCCGGAGCCGACCTCTTCGTAATGGATTCGGACGGGGCCTCTTTCATAGAATGGCACTTCGATTCTCCTATATTAATTTTTAAAAAGAGTTTTCCAAATTTGGGTTGTTGTGCAGCGGTCGCCTATTCGACCTTCATTTCTCGGCCTGTCATCGAGGCCAACTGGATAGTGTCGATAAAGCGATGCAAATCAACAGCAGTTTCGAATGTAGGGAGGCTGTTCTGCCCAGTGTGAATTGCCTCCGCGAACAGTGCATACATCTGCCCAACGTTGAAAGGGTCGCCTCGCGGAAAATCGTCCGGGACGTAGTTGAAACGCTCAGGTATGGTTAAATCCTTTAGCTCAGAGCTCTTCTGTGCGCCCTGCACTCGCAGCATCTCACCGCGCTGAGACGAGATGCTGCCAGTGGTGACCAGCGTGCCTTCCCGCCCGTAGATTTCCATTCGAAAGCCGCCGCCTGCCCAGGGGACCGCGCCGACATGAACGGAGGCTGCTGCGCCCCTCACTAGCTGGCCGGAGACTCGAACGTTGTCCGGCGACGTGACGTCTACGAATTGCTTGGTGTCCGTCTCGTACAACTGCTGTACCTGCGTGGTGACCATGCAAGCCACCCGGGAGAAGTCGCCCAGCACAAAGCGCAAGGCGTCAATGACGTGGCCGTTGGCGATGGTCAGAGTGTTTGCGCCTTGGCTGGCGTCCCGCTGCCATGTGCGGCTGGAAGGGCGTTCCAGGGCGCCGTCACGCATGGTGGTGACGTGGCAGGACAGCACCTCGCCCATGTAGCCGGACTCGATGAGCTCTTTGATGTACATCAAGGCAGGGCTGACTCGCGATTGCAGTCCGACCACGGTATGAACGCCTTTAGCTCGGGCCAGCGACGCCAGATCCTCGGCTTCAGCGGTGGTCCGGCCCAGCGGCCACTCGGTGTAGACGTGCTTGCCTGCTTCGATGGCCGCCTTAGTTGGTTCATAGTGCGATGGCACTCGCACGACCACTGCCACCGCGTCTATCTCTGGCGACGCCGCCATTTCTCGGAAGTCGTGGAAGGCGAGCTTCGCCCCGAAAGCCAGTCGCGCCTCTTCCGCGCTTTCTGGTCTGGATGTACAGACGGCGGTGAGCTCGACGTCCGGACTGGCCAGCAGCGCCGGAAAGTGCGACTGGGATGACCAGTGCGAATTGACGTTAGCCCCCACAAAGCCCAAGCGAATCTTATCTGGCATTAAGCGTACTCCTGTAAATAGTGATGGTCGGAAGAGGTTTTTCGTATATTTGCGTCAGTTCTTAGTTCATTGCAATTTATATCTGGCGGATAGCGGGCGTGTCAATCGCAGCCACGTTTGCCACTGATTTAACAAAGATTTAACAAATATGCAAAACTTGGGAAACATCTTGCCTCCATAATAGTTTGTAGATTACTTGGAGGATAGAACACATGGAAGCAGTATTCGCAGGTCTGGCATTCGTAGCACTATTCGGCATGTGGGTCGTGCTTCCCAGCAAGATTCGAAAGAGTCAGTACAAGTAGTTTTCTTTCTAGCTCCGTCTAACTAACAAGCTTAAATAAAAACACCGGCCTTGGAAATCCAAGACCGGTGTTTATTTTTTCTCACTAACTGATTTACAAATCTGGCCAGCAGATCAGAGTTATTGCGATGCTAATGGCTGTTTCTGGATGAATCGCTTCGCCGGATTAGTGATCAAAGACATCAGTCTCACGTCAGAGCTACTTGAGGTTCATGACGTTGCTAATCTCTTGGGGCGTGATGTGTTGCAAAACCAGCACACTGCTTTCAGATGGTATTATCTCCAAAGTAAACTCGATGTCCTTTACCAGAGGGGTTGCCTGGTCCAGACCCTTAAGGAAAATTGTTAGCTCTACTCACTCTTCTGTCTCCAACTGGTCGTCGCCGTCATCGGCTCCTACAAATACCTTGGTCCAGTACACGTCGTTCTTCTGTTGAGATTCGTCGCTGTAGCTGATGATCACATTGTGCCGGCGATCCTCGGAGTCGGATAGACCATCGTTGTCAGCGTCAGATGGCTCCGTGAGATCGATGGGTTCGCCCTGGATGGAGTTGGCCACAAGGATCACTATGCTGGTCATCTGACCTCGGGCTACGATTTCATCGATATTTCTCTTGGTACTGCTGGCGGTGGACAGGTCAGTAGCCACACTCAGCCCCAAGGCAGGCAATGGCGGTTCTGGTGGTGCTGTATGAGATGCCTACGGTCACAAACTTCAACAGATCGCCGGTAAGCACAGGTAGGTCTATGTTCTCTGCGGCGCTGGCGCATCCCGTGGAGTCGTCTATTACGAGTTCGATTTGGCCTGCTGACGTCGTAACGCCAAACTTGATGCACAGAGAGATCGACTCGTAGCTGGACAGGTCGAGCGTAGGAGAGATGTCCTCTGAGCCTATGAGGCCGGTAGTGAAGGCCGTGGCTACGTCTATTTCGCTGCTGGCTGTGCCCTGTTTCTTATCAGTGGTTTCTACAGATATGGTGAGGTTCGCCCCCGGGTTGTCCCATATATCATCGCCATTATCCATAGTGAGGTCACCTACGCCACTGGCGATTACCGAGCCCTTGATTTCGATGCTGCCGCTGGCCTGTTGCAGACCTGCGTATACAGTCTCTTTTCCGCGCTCAGCAGAGAAGATACCTGTTGATAGGACAGTAAAAGCGAAGACTGAAGCGACCACAACGAACGCAATCAAAATGATTGCAGTCTCCAGGCCGGTAACACCGTGTTCAGCTCTTCGCAGCATCTGGGGCGATGTCTTCAGGGTGTCAAAGACGCGGTCCAGGCCCCTCATCGGCGATCTCCAGTCAGACAATATTCTTGTATCCTTTAGCCATCCCAACGCCGCTTTGACATTGGTCTTTAGCCGACATCTGGACTACCCTGCCTCATCCCTGCCGCTTCACAACAGACATCGAACACACTACACTCAAGTATTTTATATTTAATGTATTTAGCCTAGCTCTAAACGCCCTGTGACATAAAGGCCATCCAACAAGACCGGAGAGGTGGGGAAGCTCAGAAGACAAGCTCGGTCATTCACATAGCCGGAACTGGTAAATCATCAGAAGTAAAATGCGACTGATGAGGTGAGCCAGAACCGAGTATCTTTCCTGGGTCTGAGCCAATTGCGCCCCACCTGTACGTTGTGCGTAGCTCGCCCGGGGTGTACGTTGTTAGGGATGCACCTCACACAAACCACATGCCCTATTACCCGCGAATGACGCTTCTCAGCCTCGAACCCATATCCAAAATCGCCAACAGCCCCAACTATAAATGGTGGGTTTACTGCGCCGTTGCGGTAGGCATGTTCACCAGCGTTATGGACCAGTCCGGCACCAATATCGCGCTGCCAGCCATTGCCGACCACTTTCTGCTGGACATACCGAGCGTTCAGTGGGTAACGCTGAGTTACATCCTTGCCACCAGCGCCTTGTTCATGCCCGCTGGCCGTCTGTCGGACATCGTCGGCCGGAAGTATGTGTTTATGGGCGGATTGGCGATGTTCGCTACTGCGGCTGTAATCGGTGGCCTCTCGACATCGTTCCCTATGCTAATGGGTGCCAAGATTCTTCAGGGAGTGGCGTCAGCTGGCATTGGCGCTAACGGCATGGCTATGGTCGCCGAGATATTCCCAGACAAGGAGCGCGGCAAAGCCCTTGGCCTCTACATGACCATTATTGGCACTGGCGTGATAATGGGGCCGGTAGTGGGCGGAGTGTTGGTAAGTGCTCTTGGATGGCGCGCAGTTTTCTTCGCCGTCGTGCCAATGGGTTTATTAGCACTTGTTTCTGCCTCCCTAGTGTTGAGAAAGAATACATCTACAGCATCCGAGAAAAAGTCCTTGAATTTCGACTGGGGCGGAGCGGGCATGTCGTCTGGGGCTCTGGTTTCTTTCTTGCTTTCGCTAACTAATGCGCACCGATTTGGCTGGGATTCTCCCTTAATCATAGGAGGATTCGTTCTGGCCGTGGCACTGGTGATTGGGTTTCTGTGGTGGGAGAAGCATGCGCCAGACCCCATGCTGGACTTGGGTTTCTTCACGAAGAGTGCTTTCTCGTTGGGAGTGGCGGCCAGGTTCAGCTCGTTCCTGGGCAGCTCCTCCGTCTTCTTTTTGATGCCCTTCTTCTTGGTTCAAGGCCTGCAGTACTCGCCAAGCAAGGCTGGCCTATTCATGGTGCCCAGTGCTATAGGAATGGCGGTGATGGGACCAATCAGCGGACAGCTGTCGGACAAGCTTGGCACTCGCTGGCTGTCAGTGATTGGCATGGGGATATCGACCTGTGCATTCGTAGTGTTTTCGCGAATGACCATCGACGCGTCGCCAGCGCACGTTCTGCTGGGGATGACTTTGCAGGGCATTGGAATGGGGATGTTCTCTTCGCCTAATACCAGCTCGATAATGAGATCGGTATCAAAGGCGAACTACGGCATTGCGTCAGCTTTTTTGAATACGACTCGCACGTCGGCGAACCTGAGCGGTGTCGCCCTAGCCACGACCATTGTGACTATCACGATGGGTGCCATGGGATTCGAGCCAAACCTCTCTGCGGTGACAGCAGTTGGTGGAGATGGCGTGAGGATCGCTTTCGTGACGGGATTGAGTAGGGCCTTTGTGCTGGCTGGCGCCTTCGTGCTCTTGTCTTCGGCTATTTCTGCCGTGAGACGTCCGCAGCCAGATAAGGATGAACCCGAAGCAACAAGCGGTTGATTCGGGAAGCCTGCTGTTGGTTGTTCTGAATGTGCAGCCCTAGTCCCAATTATTTTAGCTAGGCAGCATCCCTTTGCTCGTCGCGCATAGATCAGCTAAGCGGTGTCCCCGAGCCTGTTATACAAAAATCCCTCTGCTCGTCACACGAAGGCTCGCTAAGTAGCATCCCTTAGCTTGATATATAAAAACACAAAACTACCTCCAGCCGAGGTCGCCCTCTACGTCCCATCTTAGGGTGATGATGTGGCCGTGGTCGCAGCGGTGACGCTCCTCGCGCTTTTCAATACGCTTGCTTGAGCGTCGAGACGACTGGCTCATAGTCGAATTGCAGTACGGGCATGTAACTTTGTATGCGATGCAGTAGCCGCTGCGTTCCGTTCGCACCTGCAACAGATCGTTTTTCGTCAGCGGGCTGTCTCCCACGTATCGCACGATCCACAAAGTGGCCGCGTTCAGAGCATTCTTGGTGCCCGATGAGTTTCTGGGAGAGGGTACGTTGTAATCGACGCAGCCGCAGTGCACGCACAACATCTCGTCGTAGTTCTCGAAAAGCCGCGCTGTGCATCGTGGGCAGTCCTTGCCCCGCAAGGCTGTAACGTTTCCTATGATTGTGGTTGCTACTGTCTGATTCATATTGATGTCTCTCGGAGTGGATTCTCAACTACTGTCTTACTCAATTGTAAGCAGTGAGTATTACATGATTGTTACGAGGGCGTCGTTCATTCAAACATCAAATTTATACGTCAGGGTTTGCTTGCTGGATTGCACACATAACGCAAACAGGTCCCACTCAACCGCGTCGTCGGCTAATCAAAGGGCTAACCACCTGCCAAACTTTCTCTCTACTCAGGTTGGTTGCAATAGCAATTGAAGGTGAAACTGGTACTTTCGGCTTAATTACATGTTTGTAATACAAGACCGATGGTCATATAAAAATTTAAGTACACCGAAATGATGCAGGGCCTATTGGATTATGTCCCTGCACTAGTTTCAGGTTACGAGATTGTAAGAGGAAGTCTGGATTTGGCCAGCGTTCTCTCTTGATATGAGCGGCGGGATTAGGAATTGCCTTAAGAATTACTAAGGTGGCAAGGCCTAAATTGTGGAGGGTCCTTAGCCAGTGCAACGCGCTTAGGACATAAGGTTCGAGTAGGGGGAAACTAGAAATGCCGGATACATTTGCAACAGAGCTCACGCAGCTGGAGAGCCTCTATCTCTCAGATTCCATCTCTATGTTCATGCAGGGCACGCCGGATGCGCTCCCCGGTCAGGCAATGCCCTTCCCCAATCTTCTCCTCAAGATCGGCGGGGCCGTTCTCGAAACTGCGGAGCTGGGGAACACTGCCGTTGCGCACTTAAGCCTTTCAGACCTCTGGATCATCCGTGAGATAACCAAGTCTTCTGTTGTGGTTGGTAGCGAGCGCGTCGGCATGAACCTTCTATGTAAAGTATATACGGGGATACTTGCCCTTTGTGCGGAGTCAGATGTGCAATCTGTCGTCAGCGCTTACGGGGAAGTCATCGATAACGAACCTGGAAAAAGCGAATATTCGGCGATATTGGAACAGATAAGAAACGGTGGTGAGCTAGTGCTTGGAGGCGACGATGATTTACGAAACACAAACCAGACACTCGGCGACAAACAATCCCACGACGCCGACGAGAACCGACCCGATCACGACGCCGCGACCGCAGCCTGAACCGGCGCGTCGATATCAACCGGACCCCGATCACTGTCCTGGGCAACGGGTGCTAACTGTTAGAAGGGTGCGCAGAGTTATAGAGCCGTAGTTCGAAGCACAGAGTGGTGGCAGGAGTCTCAGCATGCCTTATTATAACGTGACAGCTCACACGCTCTACCTGTCTTGCATGTCCAGCGCATGGGAATGGTCAGGCGGCGACGATTCGGTGACCAAGGCCCGAGCCTGGGTAGAAGCAGAGAACGTCTTCGAAGTGTGGAAACTTGTTCAGGTCTGGTATGACCTGATGAGTACCGGTGAGGCTGAGAATCGATATCCCGATCCGTTTTGGGACGATTCGAAGCATTCAGAAAAGGCAGTTCTTACGCAGGACTTTGCTGACGTCTTTATTGAAGAGATTGACGCAGATTTTATGCTTGAAAAGAGCCGCTTCCAGGGAAGGTTGGCCCCGGAGTTCATTCGTCTGCCTGTCCACGCGCGCATTGCTTTCGTGCAGGATGCCTACGGTCTGATTAAGACCAGCACCCAGATTAAATCGGAGGCTGATGAGCCCCTCACTGGTGGAGAGACCATGCCTCCACTTTCGAGACCTAAAGTTTAGTTAACCCAGACCTGAATTCCTCCTGGTGAAGCCGCCGCGTTTATCGCGGCGGCTTTGTTATTCGCAGATCTCACCAATCTCTTCAGGATGGAGCACATAACGTGGGTCTCGCTTGCTATAATTTGTTTTTGCGAAAACATTACGAAGTTGAGGACATAGTGTCAGATAGCGGCGCACAATCGGTAGACCTGGAAAAGATATCATCCCTGGCAAAGCGCAGGGGATTCATATTTCAAAGCAGCGAGATTTACGGAGGGCTTTCCAGCACCTGGGATTATGGTCCCTTGGGTGTCGAGTTGAAGCGCAACCTTAAGGACTCCTGGTGGCGCACCTTCGTGTGGGAGCGCAACGATATGGTAGGCCTGGACGCCTCCATACTCATGCATCCCGACGTGTGGAAAGCCAGCGGCCACTTACAGAACTTCTCTGATCCTCTTGTCGACTGCAAGTCCTGCAACCGGCGTTGGCGGGAAGATCACCTGGAGAAACAGGAGTGCCCCGAGTGCGGCGGCGAGCTAACGGAACCTCGCAACTTCAACCTCATGTTCAAGACGTTTATCGGACCTCTGGAAGACGACTCCTCAGTAGCGTGGCTGCGTCCAGAGACTGCTCAAGGCATCTTCGTTAACTTCGAGAACGTTCTGAATTCCAGTCGAAAAAAGCTGCCTTTCGGAATAGCCCAGATTGGCAAGGCGTTTCGAAACGAGATCACCACAGGAAACTTTATTTTCCGCACACGTGAGTTCGAGATAATGGAGATAGAGTTCTTCGTCAAGCCGGGTGAGGACGAGGAGTGGCACAAGCGCTGGATTGATGATTGCCTGGCCTGGTACACGAATTTGGGCCTTAGCAAGTATCGCCTACGAGTGCGAGAGCATGAGGGCAAAGAGCTTTCTCACTACTCCAAGGCGACTCATGACATTGAATACCTGTTCCCCTGGGGCTGGGGCGAGATTCAGGGCGTCGCCAATCGCACCGACTTCGACCTGAAGGCGCATTCCAAAGGCAGCGGTCACACGCTGGACTACTTCGACAACGAGACTAACGAGCACATAGTCCCCTACGTAATCGAACCGGCTGCTGGTGTAGATCGGTCCTTCATGACGTTCCTGGTTGACGCATACACCGAGGAGGAGGTCGAGACCTCTTCGGACAAGAAAGAGACTCGTGTGGTACTAAAATTCCACCCAGACCTCGCGCCTATAAAGGTAGCTGTGTTGCCCCTTAGCCGAAACGAGAAGCTAGCGCCTCTTGCGAAAGAGGTCTATGACGCCGTGCGAAAATCCAGCGCGGTCAACGGCTTCGTACAGTTTGATGACGCTCAGAGCATAGGACGGCGTTACCGTCGCCAGGACGAGATCGGTACGCCTTTGTGCGTCACTGTGGACTTTGACTCGCTGGACGACAATGCCGTAACAATTCGCGACAGAGACACGATGGAGCAGATCCGCGTTCCCATCGCCGATCTCTCAGCGGAGTTGGCCAAGGGACTGGCAAGGTAGAGGGCGATTGGCGGCCATGAAATGAAAATTCTGCATTTTGCCGACTTGCATATCGGAGTCGAAAACTACGGTCAGGTAGACCCGGAGACGGGGCTATCTACGCGGCTGCGTGACTTTCTCGATAGCTATGATGAGCTGGTGGACTACGCCATTGAAAATTCGGTAGACCTGGTGCTGTTCTGTGGCGACGCCTACAAGAGTCGCGACCCCTCTCAGACGCACCAGCGCGAGTTCGCCAAACGGGTGGCCAAGCTGTCTCAGGCAGACATTCCCGTGTTCCTGTTGGTTGGCAATCACGACACACCTCATGTAATCGGTCGTGCCACGGCGCTGGAAATTTTCCAGACTCTCGACGTACCAAACGTGTACATCGGCGACATGCTTAAGACCTATGTGGTGGACACCAAGGCAGGCCCTCTCCAGATCGTCGGCGTGCCCTGGATTCGACGCAGCACTTTTCTTGCCAGGGAGGAAACCCGAGGGCTTTCGCCTGACCAGATCAACGAGGAGATTCAGCAGAAACTGTCCCAGGCCATCTTAACCATGGCGGAGCGGCTCGACCCTAATATTCCCGCTGTGTTTTCAGGCCACGTCACCGTTAGCCAGTCCACAGTGGGCTCCGAGCAATCCATGATGCTGGGAAGGGACCACGTTCTGCTCAACAGCAACGTCGCGCTGCCCGCCTTTGAATACGTGGCGCTGGGTCACATACACAAGCGGCAAGAGCTAGGCGAGAAACCGCCTGTTGTCTATTCCGGAAGCATTCAGCGGGTGGACTTCGGAGAGGAACGCGACGACAAGGGTTTCTATATCATCGATATTGACCCGACCAAGCCCCAGGGCATGCGTCTGACCAGTTGGGAGTTCGTCAAGAACAACGCCAGGCAGTTCCTCACGATCAAGGTCACCGTACCAGAGGGCGATCTGGATCCTACGTCGACGGCACTGCGGGAGATATCTAAGCACGAATTGGACGGCGTTATCGTTCGGGTGCAGATCGTCGTGCCCGGTGAATTGGATGGGCTGCTACGAGACAGCGACATCAGGGCGGCCCTGGAAAGCGCTCACTTCGTCGCCTCGATAACCAAGGAGATAATGGAGCGACCCCGCATCAGGCTATCGGAAGAGTACTCCAGGACCATGGACCCCAGGGAGGCGCTCAAGTCGTACTTCGACGCCAAGGGTGTTGATAAGAGCCGTGCCGATCTTCTTTTCCAAAGGGCAGGGACACTGATGCAGGAACAGGGATCGGAATAGATATTCAATACTCCTAAATCCCCATATGTGTCTGGCGCATCTAAAATCCTGAGTGCGCAAAAGTTCGCAAAAATAACAACGTCTTGAAGGAATTTCTTGGGCAATGTAGCTTTGTACGCCATCAGAAGGTTAATTGAGAACTTTGCGGCTCCCAGGAACAGTCGATTGCTAGGTCTGCTTGGTGTGACTGCTTTCGTTCTCGTAGCCTGCACAAACGCTGTGCCTTCCAACTCGCCGGGGTCCAATCCGGGTGCGAGCGTAGAAGTTGAAGTGGATCCGGCGCCTGAAGTTGAACTGGTCCTATTTGGCAATGCCAATCACGAGGCTGGAGAGATTCTTAAATTGTCCGATCTGAAAGGAAAGCCAGTTGTTGTCAATTTCTGGTTTCCATCCTGTCCTCCATGCGTAGCTGAAATGCCCGATCTGCAGGAGTCCTTTGAACGGCATAACGGAGACGTTGAGTTCGTCGGCGTTCAGTTGATAGGACTGGACTCAGCTGTTGATGGTCAGGCCTTTGTGGACCAGCTAGGCGTCACCTATGCCTTGGGTCCTGACGAAGGGATCATTATTCGCGACTATAAAGTACGCGGCTTCCCAACCACGGTGTTTGTGGACAGCGAACAGAACGTTATTCGTGAGTGGACGGGTATTTTGAACGAAGAGAAGCTGGAAGAACTGGTGGGGGAAATACTAAACTAGGGATATCTCAAGAGGGTTCGGCTGGGGTCTGGCCGACACATAGGTTGAATGGGCGTCTCCGACGTATTTCTTCTGATAGTAAGGTGGATACACCTGGTTTCTGCTGCTGCCTGGGTAGGCGGCAGTATATTTTATCTGGTTGTTTTGCGGCCAGCCCAGCGTAGGTCGGCCGAGGGCAACACGGAGTCTGTCAGGTCTGTTTTGGCGGGAGCGGCCGTAGAGTTTAAAGGACTGGTGGACACCTGCATTTTTGTTTTGCTGGTCACGGGTGTGATCTTAACTGCGAATCGTCTTACGCCGGGAGCGGTGGGTGTAGCTTACGTCGCTGTTCTAGGCGTTAAGATCGCACTATCGACCTGGATGTTTATGCTGGCCAGGGGCCGCCGCCGAAGGACCGCCGTCATGGACGCATATGCCGAGGTGACGCAGAGGCCAGAAAACCGGCTGGGCCGCCTGGTTTACGCCGTGTCCGGATATAACTCTCTCGTGATTCTGGGCATCATAGTCTTACTTGTTTCCGACCTGCTTAAGGTGCTGTTTGAGCTAGCCCTTGCCGGATGAAAGGTTTTGGATTAGCTTATTACTGGTGCGTAAAAACAGAGATAGCTTATCGAATAGGTAAAGGTGATTGGAATTGAAACTCTGGTTGATGGAAATCCTGGTCTGCCCGGAGTGCAAGGGCGAACTCACCCTGCTGGCCACAAAAGAAGATGGTGACGAGATCGTCGAAGGGAGGCTAATCTGCCAAGCGTGTAATGAAGAATTCCACATTCATGACGGCATTCCTGACCTTTTGCCTCTGGCGCTGCGCAGCTAACGGTCAAGCTTCCTTAGCTACTGCCGCTCGCTCTACTGGCGATATCAAGTCGCCGCTCCTCGATAACTCTTCCCACATCTTTTCTACAGTACTCCCCGTGGCGGGGTGAACCAAGCCCGGCTCAATGTCCAATAAAGGCCTGAGCACGAAAGACCTGATGTGCATTCTTGGATGCGGAAGGGTCAGCGGAAGCCCCTGCATTACCTGGTTACCGTACATCAGGAGATCGATGTCCAGTGCGCGCGGGGCATTGACGAAGGTCCTGCGCCTGCCCACCGCCTGCTCAATCTGCAGGGCCGCCTCCAGCAGTTGAAACGGGTCCAGGTCAGTCCAAATCCGACAGACCGCGTTCACGAAGTCTGGCTGGTTTCTGAATCCCTGAGGTGTTGTGCGGTAAAGTCGCGATACTTCCAGCGAACGGGAGCGCTGCCTTAGCATCTCAATAGCTCTCTCGATATTGCCCACCGAGTTGCCCAGGTTCGAGCCAAGGCCGAGGTAGACTTCGTTAAGAGCCATCTCTGCTCCACCCTCTCACGACGGCGTCGCTCATTCGGGCCACACGGACCATCTCTTTCACGTCGTGGACACGAACTATGTCCGCGCCGCCTGCCACCGACAGCGCAACAGTGGCCGCCGTGCCCTCAACTCTATTTTCTATTGGCAGGTCCAGCACCAACCCTATTGTGGACTTGCGAGAGGTTCCCATGAGGATGGGCCTGCCCAAGGCCGCGAATTCGCTGAGCCTTCGCTGTATTTCGAGATTGTGCTCAGCGGTCTTCCCAAAGCCTATACCGGGATCGAGGATGATGTCTTCAGCCGGAATGCCAGCGCCAGTGGCTATTTCCAGGCACTTGCTTAGCTCGGCCATGACGTCGAGGACGAGGTCTTCGTATGCCGTGCCATCCTGGTTGTGCATTAGCACAGCCGGAACGCCAGCCCTTGCAACGACCGCAGCAATTTCCGGGGCCCGCTTAAACCCCCAGATGTCGTTCACCAGAGACGCCCCTGCCTGGATCGCAGCCTGCGCCACCTCGGACTTCCACGTGTCGACGCTGATGGGAATGTCCACACGAGACGCTACTGCCTGGATAACTGGCACTATCCGCTCAATCTCCTCTTGGGCAGGAATCTCTTTGGCCTCAGGGTACGCCGACACCGGCCTGCTGGACTCGCCGCCGATGTCTATCAGGTCTGCGCCCTCTTGCTGAATCTGGACAGCCCTTTTGATTGCGATGTCCAGATCAGTACCAACACCGTCTCCAGCAAATGAGTCCGGTGTTACGTTAAGAATGCCCATTACGAAGGTCTTGGTACCCCAGGTAAACACTCGATTTCCAATGCGCGTGGAGCCCTTTTCGGCTTGACTTAAATTCATGTTTGCCTCTGGTTGTTTTTACTGACCATAGGTGCCGTTTGTCCCTTTATCACCTTGCGGACTGGGCTTAGAATCTGGTACATTTCGTATTAATATACGGGACAGAATTAACACTGTAGAGTGATGGAAATTCTATCATGGTGGTTCGCCGAAAGGTAGACGAGCAGCTAGACAATCTCCGCGACAGGAAAGAGCAGGGCAAGCTCGGCGGTGGTCAGCGGCGCATCGATGCTCAGCACAAGCGCGACAAGCTTACTGCTCGCGAACGCATTGACCTGCTCATGGACTCTGGTACGTTCGAGGAACTGGACGTGTTCGTGCAGCACCGTGCTACCGGGTTTGGGCTGGCTGACCAGAAATTTCCAGGCGACGCGGTTGTTACTGGTTATGGCAAAGTAGACGGCCGCCTTACGTTTGTGTTTTCCCAGGACTTCACTGTATTTGGAGGCTCTTTGTCCGAGGCCGTGGCCCAGAAAATATGCAAGGTCATGGACTTGGCAGCCAACAGCGGCGCTCCCATGATCGGCCTCATAGACTCCGGCGGCGCTCGAATTCAGGAGGGCATCCTGAGCCTGGCTGGCTACGGGGACATCTTCCTTCGCAACGTCAGGTCCTCCGGCGTAATTCCTCAGATCTCTGTGATCCTGGGGCCTGCTGCTGGTGGGGCGACGTACTCCCCTGCCCTCACCGATTTCATATTTATGGTCAAGGGTACCGGACAGATGTACATCACCGGTCCCGACGTCATCAAGTCTGTGACCGGTGAAGAGGTGACTCACGAGGCCTTGGGCGGAGCGGATGCTCATGCCAACAAGAGCGGCGTAGCCCATTTCGCACATGAAAACGAGATCGAGTGCATCGAGCAGGTACGCCGATTACTGTCCTTCTTGCCTCAGAACAACATGGAGGATGCGCCTCGGATTGCGCCTCAAGACGACCCTGCCAGAGTCAACGACGAGCTAGTTCATGTAGTTCCTGATAGCGCCAACATGCCCTACGACATGATGGAGGTCATCACCCGCGTTGTGGACGACGGCGATATGATGCAGGTACATGAAACGTTCGCTCAGAATGTCATCGTTGGCTTCGCGAGGATGGATGGTAGGCCAGTTGGTATCGTTGCTCAGCAGCCTCAGTTCATGGCCGGGGTTCTGGATATCGAATCCTCATCCAAGGCGGCCCGATTCGTGAGGTTCTGTGACGCCTTTAACATTCCTTTGGTGACCTTTATCGATGTGCCCGGATTCATGCCCGGCACAGACCAGGAATACGGCGGCATAATTCGGCACGGAGCCAAGCTCATCTACGCCTATGCTGAGGCCACGGTTCCCAAGATCAGTGTTCTGACGCGCAAGGCATATGGCGGCGCGTACATCGTCATGAGCAGCAAAGGCTTGAAGGGCGATATCAACTTTGCGTGGCCCACTGGCGAGATTGCCGTGATGGGAGCGGAGGGCGCGGTGAACATTGTTCATAGGGGCGACATCGCTGCCTCACTCCAGCCCGAAGCCTTGCGGACCAGGCTTATTCAGGAATACGAGGACCAGTTCATGAACCCCTACGTTGCTGCGGGTTATGGGCTGATTGATGATGTCATCGACCCATCGGAGACGCGCCCGAAGATAATCCGAGCTCTGGAAATGCTGGAGAACAAACGAGAGACGCTTCCATATAAGAAACATGGAAGCATTCCCCTTTAATGCCATCTTCGCAGATAAGCCCCAAGCTAATGGCAGTAATCTCCTCGGCGATCCAAGCCTACCTGGATGAGGAAGCAGTAAGCCTTGAGCCGAAGCGCTCGTTCCGACTGAACAGTTGGCGGCTGTCCGCGAGGCCCGACATGGTGCGAACTTGGACGGGACGCGGCTAAGTTTGAATAAACCAAAACATACTCAAGAAAACGGAATTTCCTTTGGCGAATAACCCCCTAAAAATATCTGATACAACATTTAGAGACGGTCATCAGAGCCTGATGGCGACGCGTTTTCGCATGGAAGACATGGAACCTCTTTTGGCTGACATGGATGCCATCGGCTTCCACTCCATGGAGGTTTGGGGCGGCGCTACCTTTGATGTCTCAACCCGGTTCCTCGGCGAAGACCCTTGGAAGAGGTTACGGATATTCAAAAAGCATCTGCCCAACACTCCCCTGTCCATGCTGCTTAGAGGCCAGTCGCTGGTGGGCTATCGGGCCTACGCCGACGATGTGGTGGACGCCTTTGTGGAGCGATCTGCTGAGGTCGGAATCGACATCTTCCGCGTGTTCGATGCGTTGAATGACAAGGTCAATCTGTACCAGGCGGCTAAGGCCGTAAAAAAGGCCAACAAGCACCTGCAGATGGCCATCTGCTACTCCATCACGGAAGAGGGCAGACTGGGCGGGCCAATCTACAATCTGGACTACTACATGGAAAGGGCCAAGGAGTTCGAGGCACTGGGCGCGGACAGCATTTGCCTCAAGGATATGGGAGGCCTGCTAGCCCCGTACGACGCCTTCAAGCTGGTCACTGAGATAAAGAAAATCACAAAGATCCCCCTGCAACTCCACTGCCACTACACCAGCGGCATGGCGTCTATGTCCGTACTGAAGGCTATGGAGGCCGGAGTGGACATTGTAGACACATGCCTTGCTCCACTTGCTCTACGTACCGCTCAGCCAGCCATAGAGCCTCTGCTGGTAGCTGCCGGTGGCACGGATAGAGACCCATCGCTGGACTTGGATAAGATTCTGGCGATTGGCGATAGTCTTGAGGCGGTACTCCCCAAGTACAGGTCGTATTTGGAGACGCCCAGAGTCGCCGTAATCGATGCCAAGGTCCTCAAACACCAGATCCCGGGTGGCATGGCCAGCAACCTCATTTCGCAGCTTCGCGAGGCTGGCGCTATCGACAAGCTGGACGAGGTCCTGGAGGAGATTCCCAGAACTCGCAAGGACCTGGGCTACCCGCCGCTAGTGACACCCATGAGCCAAATGACGGGCTCTCAGGCCGTCAATAACGTGCTGTTCGGCCGCTACAAGATGATCACGGGCCAAGTCCGCGATTACGTAGCCGGAGCTTACGGCAAGCAGCCCGGGCCTATCGATCCAGAGCTAATAAAATTGGCTATGGTGGACCGTGAGCCAATCATGGGACGCCCTGCAGACAGCATCGAGCCAGAGCTGGAACAGGCCAAGGAAGCTATCAAGAGCATTTCCGGGGATATTGACGACGTTCTCATTTACGCACTCTACCCGACCACTGGACTGCGCTTTCTGAAGATCAAGCATGGGCTGGAGCCTATGCCCGATGAGATGAAGCCGGATTACGTCGACCCGTCTCAGATCGTTACCAGCGCGTCAGCACTGACAGAGGCTCCGCCAAGGAGTCCGAATGCCCGCCAGTTCAACGTTACGGTAGGCGGCGAGCACTTCCAGGTGGAGGTGGACCCCGTGGGCGGGAGCAGTCCGTTATCAGGCTCTCCTACGACAGCAGCGCCTGGATCAGCCAGTGCCGCTCCCGCTCAGCCCTCTGAGGCTCCGGCGGTTCCGGCAGAACCTGAAGTGGCTGCGGGTGACGCGACCATCCTGGCGCCTATTCCTGGCATTGTGCTGAAGTATGAGGTTGAAGTCGGGCAAAAAGTATCCGCTGGAGACGCGGTCGTTGTGCTCGAAGCTATGAAAATGGAGAACTCCTTGCCATCACCTATCGACGGCGTAGTGAAGACGCTACCGGCTCAGCCGGGAGAAACAGTTGCGAAAGATTCTGTACTCGCTATAATTTCTACTTGAGATAGCAAAAACGCTTAGCTGACCCGCTATTCCTCCTCCCATTTTTGGAGAGAGGTAGGGGGTTAAATGTGAATGTATTATCTTTGAAAAAACATCTTAGGAGAATATAAAACATGCGAAGCAAAGTAACCGTAGTTGGAGCGGGTAACGTAGGCGCAACTACCGCCCAGCGCATCTTCGACAAAGGCTACGCCGATGTGGTGCTGGTGGACATCGTTGAAGGCCTGCCCCAGGGCAAAGCGCTGGATATGCTTGAGGCCGGTCCCGTTACTGGCACCGACGCCACCATTGTGGGCACTAATGGCTACGATGAGACGGCAAACTCTGATGTCGTAGTGGTAACGTCGGGCATCGCTCGCAAGCCCGGTATGAGCCGCGATGACCTGCTTCTGACAAACATGAAGATCGTTAGCAGCGTAGTAAAAGAGGTGGCCGCCAAGTCGCCTAATTGCGTGCTGCTTCCTGTAACCAACCCGCTGGATGCCATGGCACAGCAGGCCCATGCGGTTACTGGCTTTCCGAAGAACCGAGTTGTCGGCATGGCCGGTATCCTGGACACAGCTCGATTCAGGACCTTCCTGGCTCAAGAGCTTAATGTCTCCGTTAATTCGGTTGAGGCTTACGTCTTGGGCGGCCACGGAGATACCATGGTTCCTGTAGTCGGAACCACCACCGTGGGCGGCACGCCGGTGGCTAACCTGATCGCTAAGGACAGACTTGAGGAGATTGTTCAGCGCACCAGGGACGGCGGCGCGGAGATCGTCAACTACCTGAAGACCGGCAGCGCATACTACGCTCCGTCAGCGTCCATCGTGCGCATGGTGGAGTCCATACTGCTGGACAAGAAAGAGATCCTCCCATGCACTGCCTTGCTGGAAGGCGAATATGGCATCAACAACCTGTTCGTTGGAGTGCCGGTCAAGCTTGGTGCAGGCGGCGTCGAAGAGGTCATTGAGATCGACCTGACGCCTGATGAGCTCGCCGCCCTTCAGAAGTCGGCCGAGGCTCTTCAGGAGCTTGTAGACATCATGGCAGCGGCAAGCTAGGCAAAGATGGCAACGGAGGCACAGATCATCAAGCTGCTCAATGGCCTGGGGAAGTTTCCAGGATGTCCGTCCTGTGGCGTTCGTATACGATTCGGCGACCAGGAGTGCCCTCGGTGCGGTGATGATCTGTACGACGACCTGTCCGACTGGGCTGAAGCCTTGATAGATGAAATAAACGTTAAAGTCGAGTGACACCTGGATAATATAAGACTGAAACGCAAAAGAGGTCGCTGATAATCCAGCGACCTCTTTTTATTTTTCGAATTATGCTTACGGCTAAGGAGCTATAGCCAATGTAGAAAGCAGCTTCTTCGTCGACATGATGTGCTTGTTGAGCCTCATGTCCTCTGGCGGTATTCCTATCGCCAGTCCGATGAGCTGTGGGAGGTGAAGAATTGGTAGGTCAATGGGCTGCTTCGCCACCTTGGCCGCGTCTGGCTGGAAACCGTCCAGGTTCAGATGGCACAGCGGGCATGGCGTGACCATGGCATCCGCACCAAGGTTCTTGGCGTCCAGAGTATGCCGGGCCACCATCTTCATGGCGTTGCCCTTGTTAATAGTCAGGATAGGGAAACCGCAGCAAAGCGTCTTTCCTGCGAACTCTACAACGGAAGCTCCCACTGCCTCGATGACCTGTTCCAGGGAGTCTTCGCGCTCAGGATGCTCGTCGAAACCCAGCGCTGAAGTTGGCCGGACCATGTAGCAGCCGTAGAACGGCGCGGCCTTGAAACCGGTCAAGGGCCTTACCACCAGTGCCTTGAGCTTATCGATTCCCAGCTCTTCGACAATGATCCAAAGCAGGTGCTTGGGCTCGATAGTGCCCTTGTATTCCAGGCCTTCCTCTTTGAGGTCTTCGTTGACTGAGGCCAGGTACTCGGGGTCGGCCAGAAGGCGAACATTTGCCTGGGACATAACGCCCTGGCATGTGCTGCAGATTGTCATTAGAGGCAGGCCAGCGCGCTCGGCCAACGCGAAGTTGCGAGCATTCAGGGTATCGCCTAACCGCTGGTTCTTCTCTTGCAGGACGCCTGCGCCAGTGCATGACGCGCTCTGCATTGTTTGCAAATCTAGGTCGATCTCCAGGCGTCGGCATATCTCTAAAGTGGCCTGGTAGAGCTCCGGGCACGCGCCTTGGGCAACGCAGCCGGCATATAGGGCGTATTTCATTTTTTCCTGCTCTCCACTTTCTCGAATATTCGTGTGACGTGGTCAGCGCCCGGTCGTTTCTTGTGGATGATCGGCGGCACCTTGCCAGCCTTCTTGGACCGGATTGCTAGCGGTATCATCTTGACCATCTCTTTGATGTTGAAGATGCCAAAAGTATTGATCGGCAGCCTCAACTCGTCCAGCCAGCCGCTGTGCTCGACAGACTTGGCAAAGTACTCGGCGTGACGTGAGCCGTAGGTCTCTTTCACACCCGCTTCCATTGCCTTGTCCCGAAGTGTCATTATTCGGTCCATAGGAGCTACGCCCTTGGGGCATACCTCCACGCACTGCATGCAGCGAGTGCAGTCCCATATACCGCCGGGCTGGTTAAGGTCGTTAAGCCGTTCGAAATCAGCGTCGTCTCTGGGGTCGGCCACGAAGCGGTATGCTTTGGCCAGCGCCGCTGGTCCCAGGAAGTTCTTGTCTACCTCAAGCGAGGTGCAGTCTGAGACGCAAGCTCCGCACATAATGCAGCTCATCACGCCGTTGAGATGTAGCATATCCACGTTGGGGGCAATGTACTCGTGCTCAGGCTGAGGCCCGCTGTTTTGCAGCCATGGCGTCACCTGCCGGACCTTGTTCCAGTGCATTTCCATGTTGGTGACCAGGTCTTTGACCACCTCCATGTTGCCCATGGGCTCCACGACTATAGGGCCGCCGTCCTTGGGCATAGAGTCCTTGAGACTCTGGTTGCAGGCAAGGCCAGCCTTGCCGTTGATTCGCATGCCGCATGAACCACAGATAGAGCTACGGCATGAGCAGCGCAGCGTCAGGCCGCCATCAACCTCTTCACGGATCTGGATGAGGCCATCCAAAACAGTCCCCGCTTCAGGCATGTCCAGGACATACTCTTGCCAATAAGGCGCAGGGCTATCGGCCTCTGGGTTGAATCTCTTTATCTTGAATGTAACGTCCATTATCTAGATAATTCCTGCTTTTGCCTCATCAGGAGGCGAATATTTAATTCAAATCGATGAATTTGAAAAACTTTGTCTAGTAAGTGCGCTCCACGGGAGTCCAGTCAGTTATGACAACGTCCATATGCGAGATCTGAGGACCTTCCTCTGAATCCTTAACGAGGATGTGCTTCAGCCAGTTCTCGTCGTCTCGGTCAGGGAAGTCGCTGCGCGTATGTGCGCCTCGGCTCTCTGGCCTCTCTAGGGCGCTGACGGCAACGGCCTCTGCGCATTCAACCATCATTTCAAGCTCAAGCGAGAACATTAGGTTGGTGTTGTAGGTCTTGCCCTTGTCTGGAACGTAGACACCGGTGACACGCTTTTTGACGTCTCGGATCTTCGCCAATCCTTCTTCCATATCTGCCTGGTCTCGGTAGACAGCGAAGTGCGTGTTCATGGCCTCGCCCATGTCTTTGCGAACCTTGCCGAACAGGTCGTTGCTGCTGTCATTGCTTAGTAGCTTCTGAATGCGGCCCCGGTCTGCGTCGGCCGAAGAATCGCCTATGTTCTTCTGGGACTTACCCTTTACGGCGTCGGAGGCGTGCTGACCCGAGCGTCGCCCGAAAATCAGCGTGTCCAGAAGCGAGTTGGCTCCTAGCCTATTGCCGCCGTGAACACTGACGCAGGCAGCTTCGCCTGCTGCGTACAAGCCTGGCAACTGCGTTAGGCCGTTGACGTCCGTCTTGATGCCGCCCATCTGGTAGTGCATACCGGGCTGGATCGGAATCGGCTCGTAGACCACGTCCACATTGGCGAAGTCCTTGCCGATCTCACGAATCTGGGATAAGCGCTCGTTGATAAAGGTCTCACCCAGATGTCGCATGTCCAGAAGCACGCATCCATCGATGCCTCTTCCCGCAGCGATCTCTTGGAACTCGGACCTGGAGACGACATCGCGTGACGCCAGCTCCATCATATTGGGAGCGTAGGTCTTCATAAAGCGCTCGCCCTCTGAGTTCAGCAGGTAAGCGCCGTCTCCCCTGGCGCCCTCTGTAATCAGCACACCGCTGCCCTTGAGGGTCGTGGGGTGGTACTGGACCATCTCCATGTCCATCAGGGATGCGCCTGCCTGATAAGCCGCGCCCATGCCGTCGCCAGTGCAGATCATGGCGTTGGTGCTGGGCTCGAAGACTCTGCCGAGACCACCGGATGCCATGATGACAGCCTTGGCTCGGATTACATGAATCTCGCCGGAGCTAATCTCCATTACAACTGCGCCGCAGCACTGGCCGTCCTCAACTAGAAGAGAAAGGAGGAACCATTCGTCATATATGTTCACGTTCGCCTTGAGAACCTGCTCATATAGGACGTGCAGTAAGGCCTGCCCAGTGAAGTCAGCTACAAAAAAAGTGCGGGCCTTTGCTTGCCCGCCGAAGTTGCGCGTACCCAGCCTGCCTTCTTCGTCGCGGCTGAAGATCACGCCCATGTGCTCCATGGCTACGACCTCGTCGCCTGCTTCCTGGCACATGATGGTTATAGCGTCTTGGTCACCCAGGAAATCGCTGCCCTTCACTGTGTCGTAGGCATGGTCGTGCCAATCGTCGCCCAGATGTTCAAGGGCGGCATTAATACCGCCTTGGGCAGCATTGGAGTGACTCCTTACGGGGTAAACTTTTGTTACAATGGCAACATCTACGCCGTTTTCAACTGCTGACAGTGCGGCTCGCATTCCTGCGAGGCCAGCACCGATAATCAGCACGTCGTGGTCGATCATCTATTAGCACCTCGGAACTGCTATTTAGCTAATCGAAGATATCATATGAGACCCTCATCCACAAGGGATGCAGCCCATTCACAAATGGTCACAAGTGATTCGCAAATCATCACTTTCCTTCCCTCTAATTATTCATATCTGCCTGCTAGATTTGATGAATCAGGCGGTTTCACGCCGATTTAATTTGGAGATGATTATATGGCACTACCTACTCAACGAGCCGATGCTGCTGATGTTTTCTTCGAACACCTTGCTGTCTTAAGGGAATTTGCCGAGACGATATTTGTCGAAGGTGAGTCTCTGGATTATGAGCAGCAGGCAGAGCCCGACGATCGGATGGCCGACTTCCTGGAAGTTGGTGAGCGATGCGAATTCACGCCCCAGCAACTGGTCCGACTTCTCTTTGCGGAGCTGTTTGTCACCTAAACTTAATCTCCTCGGTTGACCGTCGGGTAATGCCTTATGGGTAACTATATATGTATTGACCGGCGGCCACCTTTTGTCCTCGCATTTAAGACAAGATTTTGGAAAACCTCTTAGCCGTTTCAAGTGCACAGCCTTCTGTTGACTGCCTCCCAGTCTCCCTCTACAAAAAGGCCCCCCCATTTATGAAAAAAGACCTGCCTCAATTTCGTCTATTGTGTGAAAACGCAAATAAAAGTGTTGAGTGCGAGGTGATTACATGCATGGCAGAATAGTTTCCGTTCAGGTCGATTCCGACAAATTGAAAATGGTGACCGATGTATACGTCGAGTCCGTCGTGCCCGCTGCGGAGCAACAAGCAGGCTTTAGAGGGGCGCTGCTATTCACGGATGAAGCCACGGGTAAAGCCGTATCTATAACCTTATGGGACTCTGAAGAAGACCTGATGAAGGGCCAGCAGAGCGGCTATTACCAGGAGCAGATAGGTAAGTTCACCGACTATTTCGTCAGAACACCCGAGCAGGTCGGCTACCAGGTGTCCTATTGCCCTGTATCCAAAGACGGCTAGGGCGGCACTTTAGCCCGGCATTGAGGGCGCGGAGGGAAAGGTCAATTATAGCCTTCGCTGGAAAATGCGGCTTGAGGATCCCTGGGAGCCTGTGGGCCTGGTTGCTCGTGCTGACTACGACAATCAGACTTATGACAAGCTGGTACTGGAGGACGGAACGTGGCCTTCTAGACGAGGGCTAGCGGTGGAGCGCGGAACAGCCGGCAAATTCGATATTGCCCTCAACTCGACCATTTACCTTGAGGTTAACGAGCGACCTAGAGCTTTTCTGGTAGTCGGCCAGGTGTATGACGTCTGGGCAGAGCCTGTTGTTTTCGGCGCTGATGGCTCCTTCTACATTACCCGACGCGAGCTTGAGAAGATTGGCGGGCCTGAGGGTTACAATCAGATCATAGCGGCGTTGCCAGTCTATGAAGAGGAGTTAGCCAATCAAAAAGGGGTGGACATAACGGACCGCCTCGACGACCTGGGCCTCAACCCCAGCACTCCTCAAACTTTCGATCCTGAGAAGCACTTCTTTCAAGACACCATCAATGGCATATTCATGCTACTGGTCGTCATGTCCTTCTTGACGCTAGGCCTAAGCCTTTTCCTAGTAGTGAACACAATTACGGCCATAGTGACTGAGCAGGTGCCCCAAATCGGCGTGATGAAGGCAATCGGCGCTTCTTCCGGAGATATCTTTCGCATATACCTCAGCAGCGTCATGGTCTACGTCCTAATAGCCCTGGCCATTGCCATTCCCCTGGGCCTGTTGGACTCAAACCAGTTGTCTGCCCTGATGTTGGGTCTCTTCAGCATGGAGGCCGTGGACTTCAAATTTCCTATGATGGCAGTCATCGTACAGCTCGTTCTGGGCCTCCTATCTCCCCTGCTTGCGGCTCTATGGCCGGTCACAGCGGCATCCAGAACGACGGTCCGTGACGCCATCAGCGGCTATGGTCTTGTAATCGGTACCGGGCCGATCGAGCGATTGCTCTCAAGGTTCCGCAACTTACCCCCGCTGGTTACCTTGACAGTCAGCAATACCTTCCGCAACAAGGGCCGGTTGACGATGACTCTGGTTGCGCTGGTCTTCTCCGGCGCGATATTCATGATGGTCATGACGGTTCAGGCTTCAATAGCCGGGTTCTTTGAGGACTTCCTGGACACCTATCGCTTCGATGTTTTGATTGGGTTCAACCAGCCACAGCGTGTCGACACAATGGAATCCATCGTCGGTAATTTGCCTGGCGTCACCTATGCTGAGATGCTTGAGTTCGGCGGCGGTGCAGCAATTCGAAGAGTCGACGACAAGGAAGGGCTGGACGAAGAATTTATTACCCTTATTGGCGTCTCTCCTGAAAGAAAAGCTTACGGGGAGGTCTTGACTGCAGGGCGGTATTTGCTGCCCCAGGACGACAAGGCAGTGGTCCTCAACGAACACCTGGCGGAGGAACTCGGCGTCAATGTGGGCGATACCGTGGTCATCGAGATAAGAGACAAAGAGCGGGACTGGACTGTTGTTGGCCTTCTGTTTGATGTCAACGGCAACCAGACTGCATCGGCCGTCTGGCTGGACGTGCTTCTAAGGGAGCAGGGTTCAGTTGGACGGGGCAGCAGCCTCTTTCTCGGGACTGAAACTCAGGATAAAGCCGAGCAGGAGGAATTTGCCCGAGAACTCAGGGAGTGGCTCAACGACAACGGCAAAAACGTTGGATCTTCTCTGACTTCCGCAAAGTTCCTCGAACAGAATTCGGGCGGCCTGAGCATTATCACGTATCTGCTGCTGGTCATATCTGTGCTAATTGCCACTGTAGGAAGCATTGGCTTGTCGGGTGCCCTATCCATAAGCGCACTGGAGCGCCAGAGAGAAGTCGGTGTCATGCGTGCCATCGGCGCATCTGGACGCGCCGTCAGTGGCATATTTATTGGCGAAGGCCTGATGATAGGCCTGATCAGCTGGCTCATTGCCCTGCCCTTCAGCATTCCTCTAGGTATGCTATTTAGCAAGCTGATCGCTGACGCCATCGACTTTCAATTCGGATATAAGTATTCAGCGGTCGGCGCTCTCATATGGTTGGGAATAGTTCTCGTATTGTCTATCATGTCTAGCGGATTGCCTACATGGCGGGCCACGAAAGTTAGTGTCAGAGAAGTCTTGTCTTACGAATAAAATACTAAAATACCGAATAACTTAGCATTGCTGGAACCTATAGGGAACAGGGAAAATTAAAGGAGACGGAACGTGAAGTTAAACAAAATGGTTGTTTGGGGAGCCGGAGGTGCCACTGCTGCGGTAGTTCTGGTAGTGATTGTGTTAACCATGGTGATGGGTGGTGACGACAGCCAAGTCAGCGATGAAGACTCTACGCTCATTGCGACAGTTCTGACCTCTGTCACCGCAGACGCTGTGGTTCTGCCCGTGCAGAGCGCCGATCTCAGCATGAGCAAGACCGGTGTAGTGCACGAAATACGGGTCTTGGAAAATCAGATCGTTTCTGAAGGTGATGTGCTGGCAAGGCTGGAGAACGGCCACGATTCGTCGGCCTTCGCGAAAGCTCAGAACGACCTGGTCATTGCCAAGTCCAAGCTGGCCGAGCAGAGCGCCAAGATAGGCAAAGAGCGACATGATGAGATGGAGAGTATTCCCATCGATACCGAGCTCGCTGCCCTAGACTTGCGGGACGCCGAGGCCAATTTCCTTTACGTCTCCGGGGAGCAACTGGGTCAGAGCCAGTCCCTGTTTCCTGAGTGGGCGAAATTTAAGGCTGTTCAAGAGGAATCTCTCGCCAACGCAAAGGCCGATCTAGAGCAGGCCCAAGAGGACTACCTGGTAGCCCTGGGCGAGTCTAGCACCACAGGAATTCCAGAGACCTCGGACACTGTGGCGAACTTGGCGATCAGGACGCAGGATGTGGCCGACGCCGAAATAGCAGTTCTAAGGGCTGAAGTAGTCGTCAGTGAGGCTCTGAAGCTAGGCGACGTGCTTCAGGACGCCATTAACGATGTTACGGCGGCCAAAAACAGTCTCGCTAACGCCAAGTGGGACCTGGACGCTGCCACGGCGCAAAGCGCACTGGATATAAGGTCAGCACAGAGTATTGCGGATACAAGTGAGGAAAACCTTCGAGATTCCTACCTGAAGTGGCTGGGCATAGATTTGACTGCTGAAGAGATTACCGCGGACCCTGAAACGCTGTACGAGGACTGGGACCTGGTACTCGATGAAGTATTCAGTCGGGCTAATTTGGCTTACGGAAATGGAATCGCGCCGGATGACCCATCAACAAGGTGGAATGAGTTCACGGTGTTTGCCTGGCTCTACCTCCATCCTCTGGCAGCATCTGTTGCGGCCGATTGTGGAGACACCTTAGATATAGAACTGGTTGGCAAGACATGTGTGGACCGTTCTATCGAGAATGCGTGGGATACGCACCTGGATGGCCAGGATGGATTAAACACTGCTATCTCGAATGGCCCTTCCTCAGTCGCGCTGGCTGAGAACGCCATCTTCGATGCAGATCAGGCTCTGACGGACGCAGAAAACGAGCTATTGCAGGTCAATGCAGGCAAGTCAGAGTTCGACGTCGCATATGCTCAGGGAGCGTTGTCTGCGGCAATTTCCGCGAGGGACGTTCTTGTTAACTACCCGGACCCTATCGCTGTGGCGCTGGCAAAAGCCAAGCTACTGGCGGCTCAGGCTGCCTTGAGCGACAAGATGGACTGGCCTAACGCCTTCGAAATAGAGTTGGCGCGGAGCGAATTCACGAAGGCCGACTCGCTGTACGCCAGGTTGAGCGCCGGCCCAAATCCCTTTGACGAGGCCAGGCGAGACGCTGTATTGGCGGAAGCAAGCGCTTCTGTTGAAGCAGCTGAAGCCAGTCTTGGCATCGCCATAACTGCGCTGAACAATACGGAAATACGGGCACCCTTCGATGGCACCGTATCCGGCGTTGATATCAACATTGGTGAGGAAACAAGTCCTGACGACATCGCCATGAGAATTGCAAACTTATCCAGCTGGGAGATCGAGACAGACGATCTTGACGAGCTGAGCGTGGTGAATCTACGTGAGGGCGACATCGTAACCGTTAAGTTTGATGCACTGCCAGACCTCGACATGCAGGGCACTGTTGCTAGCATCAGCAAGTTTGGTGAGCAGAAGCAGGGATCGATAACGTACAAGGCCCATATCACCCTGAATGACTTTGATCCTAGACTGCGCTGGAACATGACAGCGACCATCAGCAAGACGGATTCAGGCGTAGCGACCACCCTGTTACGCTAAGCCTAAAGCTCCAAAGCTAAGAAAATTAAAGGCCCGCTTTCCAATTTAGGAAAGCGGGTCTTTTCTATTAGGCTAAGATGGTCCCGGCCAATAGCCGAATCTAGACCTCTATACGGTAGGCCTTGGTGGCGGTGTCGTGGAACATCGCTGCGCGCTCAGTCGGCGAATATCCCGACGAGAGCCGCTTGAAGGCGTTGTACATGACGTTGTAGGAGTATGAGACCTTGTCCACGGGGAAATTGCTCTCGAACATGCTGCGTTCCGGGGTGAACTGCTCGATGCAGTAGTCCATTAGCGGCGCTATGTCACTGGCAAGCTCTTCTGATCCAATAGGCTTTTCCCGTGAGTACCAGTCGAAGCCGGTACGGGGCATACCTATGCCTCCCAATTTGACGTACACGTTCGGGCACTCTGCAACAGCGGCAATGCCGTCACGCCAGGTTTTCATCACCTCGTCATCACGGTCTGCATACGGTCCCACACGCAACAGCCCGCCTATGTGGTTAAGAATGATCGTAAGGTCCGGCACTGCCTTGGCAAAGTCCGCCATTTCCTGCAATTGTGGGAAGAACAACCAGCCCTCGAGGGACATGCCCATGCGGGCCAGCACTCGGGCTCCTGCTCTGAAGCCTTCGTCTGCTAGCTGTCCTTCCATCAGGTGAGCTGCGGTCAGCTCTACGTCCGGGTGGGAGTCCCATGTGACAGAGTGCCTTATGCCGCGAAAGCGATTAGGGCTGGCAGTCTGCAAGCCTTCCAGTACGGCCTCGACCTTGTCTCCCAGGAGCAGGTTGGCGTGGCCAACTATGGCTGCGGCCGCTCGGGTAGGCCCATAGGCTCCGCTGGCGCTGGCGGCAGCAAGGCCTTGCACAAACTCGATCTCTCCGACCGGCTTCATCTCCTCCGGGCCATCTGCGCGATACATGGAACGAGCCTCGATGAAAACAGTTGTCTTCACATTGTGGCCGCTGTTAACGTCGCTGGCCAGCTCGTGCAGCAAGTAGCGCTGGTACGGAATGCGGGCTAACCTTAGGTCCCAAAAATGGTGGTGTGGGTCGCATATGGGTAAATCTGGCTCCAGAGTTGGCTCCTCGGTTAACGCCAACCAGTCGTTTCCTCCAAAGGGCATGGGAAATCTCCTTTTAGTCAATATATGTATTGCAGGCTGAATATCCACGGCATGTCGAAATTCCTTCTTGCTAGGCAAGACGAATTTAAGAGCTCCACCGGCTGCTGAACTGGTACGTTTGCCGGTGCCTGCCGGTGAGCGCGCCGCCTAGCCTATGGCCTATAGAAGGCTGGCAAGCACGCCCATAGCGGCGGGCAGCATTGTAGTTAAGCCTAATTTATTCGTCAAATGCGTCCTGCGACGTCAAACGACTCGCGAAGGAATACGGCAATTCGATATACTGTGCGCGCCGAGCTACGATTTGAGCCTCGGTCTGAATTTTATATATATAGATATGGTCGCCAACTGACTGGTACATGACCAAGAAAAGGGACATTAGAAGAATGCGTATTCACGACGTGCATGTGGAAAAGACTAGCGGCGACCTGGCTCTGGAAGACCAGTTGGCTTGGAAGATCTCCGAGGTTGCAAACGGGGCCAGCAGCGTTGCCATTGATGACGACGTTCGAGAGATGGTCAAGAATCGGATCATTGATAACGCTGCCATAGCAATAGCCGCCATAAACGAGCCTGCTGTGGCCGTGGTAAGGGCGAAGGCGCTTCCCACTGAAGGGATCGGCGGCGCGACTCTCATCGGAGTCGACAACAGCCGGACCTTCGCTCCAGAGAGGGCTGCGTGCGCAAATGCGGTCGCCGTCCGCTTCTTGGACCAGGATGATACCTACCTCGCTGCCGAATATTCCCACCCGGACGACAACATATCCCCTATTCTAGCCGTGGCCCAGCACATGGGGGTAGACGGCAAATCTCTCATCAGGGGAATCGTCGTTGCATATGAAATTCAGGTTGCTCTGGTGGGCACTGGGAACGGCACGGGCCTCAGTCTCCATCGCCACAATGTCGACCACATGACCCACATCGCCGCCGGCACTGCCGCAGGTCTGGGGGCCATGCTTAATCTGCCAACAGAGCAGATTTATAACGCCTTGAACTTCGCCGTACACAACAGCGTCTCTTCCAGGCAGTCGCGTAAGGGCAAGATTGGCGCTCAGAAAGAGTTTGTGCCCGGATTCTCCGCGGAGATCGCCATAGATGCCGTTAATAGCGCCATGAACGGGTTAATGGGCCCTAATCCCATCTACGAAGGTGTGGACAGCATCATCGCTCAGTTCTTGGACGGAGCCGACTCTACGTATAGAGTGGAGCTGCCGGAACCGGGCGAAGACAAGCTGCGCAACATCATGCGGACATACCCGAAGGAGCACTCTTTCGAGTACCAGGGGCAGGCCATAATTGATCTGGCGCTGGAAATGCGAAAACAGGTGATAGACAAGGGTGGCATCGGGGCCATCGCAAACATAGAACTGCAGACCAGTTACCACACGCATCACGTAATCGGCACTGACGCCAATGATCCGGAGAAGACAGATCTGAACTCGCCGCGGGGCACGCTGGACCACAGCATCATGTTTGCAATCGCCAGGACCATGGAGCTGGGCGAATGGCATCATGAACGCAGCTATCAGGGGCTTCGGGACAACCAGCCTTTGGGCGACCTGCTGAAAAAGGTAGAGACGACATTTGATCAGCAGTGGGAGGACCGTTACCACTCCACTGACCCGCAGCAGCAGGCCTTTGGAGGAAAGATGATCATTACCTTCTCGGATGGCTCCAAGATCGAAGCCGAGAAGGCAGTCGCCAATGCGCACGTGTACGGCGCAAGTCCCTGGGGCAGAGCCGAATACGTGGAGAAGCTTAGAGACCTTACCGGTGGCCTTTGTACCGCCTCCGAGCAGGACCGCCTAATCGGTGCTGTCGAAGACCTGCAGAACGCCAGCGGTGCCGATCTGCGAGGCCTGACAGCACAGCTTGACGCCGGAACCCTGAAAGACGCTGCCTCCAAGGGTATCTACGGTAGTGGAGTCTAGCCAGACAATTTTGCCCATAGTCAGTCGCTGACCTAGATTGGCTGTGGGCCATTAACATTCAGGCTTTAGGATACCCGGTAAATACGTCCTGGCTATTTCCGGTGCATCAGAGACCTAGATCGGACAAGCCGGGGTGTTCATCGGGGCGACGGCCCAGCGGCCAATGGTATTTGCGGTCCGATTCCTCGATGGGCAGGTTGTTTATGCTCGCGATGCACCGCGCCATAAGGCCCTGCTCATTGAACTCCCAGTTCTCGTTGCCGTAAGGACGGAACCAGTGTCCAGAATCGTCCATCCACTCGTAGGCGAAGCGCACCGCGATGCGCGCGCCGTCAAATGCCCACAACTCTTTGATTAGCCGGTATTCCAGTTCCCTGTCCCATTTGCGGCGCAGGAAATGGACAATCGCTTCCCTTCCCGTTAGAAACTCGGCGCGGTTTCTCCATGTGCTGTCCACCGCGTAGGCCAGTGACACTCGTTCAGGCTCCCGGGAGTTCCACGCGTCTTCGGCCATCCTTACCTTCTGATCTGTCGTTTCTCTTGTGAAGGGAGGCAATGGAGAGCGAGAATTTTCGTCTGTAGACATCATTTTTCCTCGTGTTACGAATTGCGGTCAACCGCACATATAGTTTGGTGACAATCACAACCAGTGAGTCGCAAACCACACCTGCTGGTCATTTAGATGCTTCTAATCGCGATTATGTGCAAGACCTCATGAAAGGTATACTGCGGGAGTCAGTATAGTAATGGGGGAGAGCCCATGTATGGACTACTAATTCCGAGACAGATTAAGCCGGACCATAAAGAGCATTTCATCGAAATTCTCAAAGAGCACGGCCGAGGATCCAAAGCAGCGGAGCCGCAGACGAAGAGATACGAATTTTACCAGGACTCCGAAGACACGAACAGGATCTGGCTTTATGAAGCCTATGCGGATAAGGCCGCACTGGGCGTGCACGTAAAAGGCGAGCCACACATTCAGGCAATGGAAGCCATTAAAGAGTGCGGATGCGAAGAGGAACGTCCCGAAGGCGGCTTTATGAGAGCAGACAGCATCTGGTCTTTCGAGACTGAAGAGGGCTAGCGGCTAGTGGGCGCGAAGACCAGAACGTGCCCCATAATTTAACTGTCGGACGAGCCGCCACCACGTTTTCGCGATGACAACAGGTAGATGCGGGCTAGTATTTGTACAGCTATTGCAGCAATGACGACCACGACGATGTTCTCGGTCAAAACATATGCGGCTATGCCCGCCAAGAAACTCAAGAGATGGGACAACCAAAACATATCATGCACCTAAGGAATAACTAGTCGAGAAATGTCCAAAGATTTCAGGTAAATGATATACGAGCGGGCGATCGAACGCAGAAATCACATGCGGTCAGCCTATTAACAGCTGTCTGAATTGCTGGAGCCTACGAGTGGACTCGAACCACCGACCTGCGCTTTACGAAAGCGCTGCTCTACCAACTGAGCTACGTAGGCTTGTCTATAGACTGGTGCAGGGCCTGTTTTGGGATCGACTAAAAAGCCCGTATAGCAGCAGTTTCTCGACCCTATATCACGCCAACATCACTATCGTATCACGTGTACCACAGTGAGAATACGCCCTTAACTCCTTGTTGCCTCCCGTTAGCGAGATTACCGATTGGCATAAATCTCAGTAGCGTCAGCAAGTTGGACGAGAGAGCTGGACAGGGCCGACAACCAGATGCCGAAAGTCGCGTTTTCCAAGGGTCTATGAGGGGCTATCTCAGTTGCCAGTGCGGAATAATTGAATTCGTCGCTGGTTTGCTGACAGCCAAAGGTAACTGCGACTACGGCCGCAGCAAATATTACACGACCTTTGATTAATCTCAAGAATATCAGAAGCATGTAGAAGAGTTAACTGAACCATCCAAAAATCTAGTAGCGGGCATTAATTAAAGACAATGTTGAACCCATGTTACGTATCGCGGTCCTGGTGAAGCCACACCTGTTTGGCATATTAGCAAGCAAATATGAAAGCTGTTATGAACCTTTGGTGAAATAAAGTTTAAGATTCCTGAATTCCTGTACTATTTGGCAATATACCACTAACTATGGGCAAATGCGGATAAAATGCCGCTGTTATAGGCGGTTGGTACACAACAGGAACTAACAGGGGGCAGCGAACGGTCCGTTACACAGACCTACGATTTGCCAGATGTTCTGATTCTACGGCCGTGTAATCGCTAGCACTCAGCGCCAAGAAAGCCCGTCTATACCGTGGCCTCGACTTCGCAAAATTTACTGACTTACGCCTCAATTCGTTATCCCCGGCTCATCAATTGACTCCCCATAGGCATTTGTCCGTAAATCCAGCTGCTTTTCTGGGAGTCGACATTCTTAATATTCTCGAAAAGCCACACATGCGGCCTGAAAATCGCATTTAACCTAAGTTTATCAAGAGCGTACCAAGGATAGTAGGCCAGCCGCTGGTCCAGATTGCCAGCGCCAGAAACGATAGGACTATGAACCGCGTCCAGACGCACCCTAAGCAAAGGCTAATTCCTCAATCTAGTAACACGGTTTTACGGATGGTAATATTTATAGTTCCTCTCTCATTTGATGGAAAGCTGACAATGTACCTGCGTACGCACTCTGATAGGCCTTCCTTGCCAGGGCTACGATGGTTCCCAGTTCCCCAACCCGGCTCCAGCTAGCGGATTAAGATGGCGTCGGGATGCAAAGCTGCATGAGTTGCCGATATAATGCCGCCAGAACATTACGGTGCCGCTTAATCTGGTGACAAGGGGAAGAAGATGCCTAAATTCGTTTTTATGCCGCCACAGGACGATCTAAAGCGTTCGTTTGCAGCAAGGCTCAGCGATACGCTCTCCGAATATGAGATAGCTTCGCCCGAAACGGATGGGGAAGCGTTTGAGGCCATCCGAGACGCAGATGGCGCCTTCGGTTGGGTTCCGCCCGCTGCTCTTGAGTCTGCAAGCAAATTGGCATGGCTTCACAATCCTGATGCCGGGCCCTTCTTTGGCTACTATTACCCGGAACTGATCGAGCATTCCTTGACTATTACTAATCCTAGAGGCATCTACTTCGATCACATATCCCATCACATAATGATGTTTGTGTTTGCTCTCTCGCGAGGACTGCCGTGGTACATGGACGCGCAGCGACAGCGCAAGTGGGACAAAGAAGCCCGTCAGTCACAATACATCAACCTTTCTGATGCAACTGTTTTGATTAATGGAGTGGGCGGCATTGGCCACGAGACCGCTAGGATTTGCAACGAGTTGGGTATGAAAGTAATAGGCCTGGAGCCTCGCCGGGAGTTCGACCTGCCGTACGTTGAGTTCCATGAGCCTGAAGAGTTGGACAGCGTTATTGGCCGAGCAGATTTTGTAATTACCACAGTGCCGCATACGCCTGAGACCGAGGGCATGTTCGACGCTCGACGCTTTCAGCTTATGAAAGACAGCTCCTATTTTATCAACGTCGGGCGGGGTAAGGTGTGTAAAGTCGACGATCTGGCTGATGCCATAGAGTCAGGTCAGATAGCCGGCTGTGGCCTTGATGTCTATGACGAAGAGCCTCTGCCAACGGTGCACAAGCTCTGGGGACTTCCAAATGTCTTGCTAACTCCTCACGTCGCGGTGCGGGATGCGGGCAACATACCTGAGCGTAGGTTCCAGGTGTTGATAGACAATGCCAGGCGATTCATGGAAAACGAGCCACTGGTCAACGTGGTTGATAAGAACAAGTGGTATTAAGGCGTACCGACATCTGCTGGCTCTGATCCAGCCTGGGTATTTCGCTAAGTAACAGGGGATAAATATTTGATCAACGAAAACGTGGCTTACGGAAGCACTACTCTTCCTGCTGGCATAAGATCTCGCTTCGTCGACAATAACAACGGCCTTACGATGCACGTGCTGGAGGTGGGCTTTGAGACTGCAAACCGTCCGTGCGCACTCCTGCTTCACGGATTTCCAGAGCTGGCCTACAGTTGGCGAAAGGTAATGTTGCCTCTTGCCGAGGCGGGCTACCACGTCGTTGCGCCCGATCACAGGGGCTACGGCCGGACCACCGGCTGGGACGCAAGTTACGACGGTGACCTGAGTCCTTTCCGCATCACCAACCTGGTGAGGGATACGTTGGGACTGGTTTTCGCTCTTGGTTATCGTTCCGTGGCAGCAGTCGTTGGACACGATTTTGGGGCCTCGGCTGCTGCGTGGTGCGCCCTCGCGAGGCCAGACGTGTTCCGGTCGGTTGTCCTGATGAGCGCTCCCTTCAGCGGGCCACCTGAATTGCCATTCGACACGGCAAGAGAAGGTAAATCTGCGGCATCCTCGGTCGAACCTAATATACATGAGGAGCTCGCCAGATTAGACAGGCCCCGTAAGCATTATCAGTGGTACTATTCGACGCGCGGTGCGAACGAAAACATGACTCACTGCTCACAGGGCGTTCATGATTTTATGCGCGCCTATTATCACCAAAAGAGCGCGGACTGGAAGGCCAATAAGCCGTACGCGCTGGATTCTTGGACAGCAGGTGAACTGGCCAAGATGCCTACCTACTACATCATGGACCGGGACGAAGGCATGGCCGAGACCGTCGCCCATGAAATGCCATCTGCGTCCGAAATATCAGCGTGCCAATGGCTCACAGACGATGAATTAGCCGTCTACAGCGGCGAGTACACTCGGAACGGCTTCCAGGGCGGACTCAACTGGTATCGCAGTCGCACTGGTTCGGGAAACAACGATGACCTTTTGATGTTCTCCGGCGCCACCATCGATGTGCCGTCTTACTTCATCGCCGGCACCAGCGACTGGGGAAGCTACCAGAGGGCCGGCGCGCTGGAGAAGATGCAGGCGTCAGTTTGCACCCAGATGAAGGGCGTGCACATGCTGGAAGGCGCAGGCCATTGGGTGCAGCAAGAGCAACCGGAACAGGTGACGGACCTGCTTCTTGGGATGCTGGAATAGCTTGAAGCACTCTGCGTAAATATGCTTGGTGGTATACATTTCATCTAAAGACTAGAATGTCAGCAGACATAATTGTCATCAAAATGCGGGATTAAAAACAGGAGGATTATCAATTGGCAACGACAATAGCAGGCGAAACATATTTGGGAGATGAGCTAGTCAATTCCCTTTCCCAGTCTGGCGACATTACCGTCTACCTGTGGCCCATGAGGTGCCTTAAGTCCAAAATAGGCGGTCCGACTTTCGGTGTGGACGTGAAGGGAGTGGAGATCATTCGCTTTGATTGCCACGGCGAACTTGGCCACTGGCATGAGCTTGGATACGACAAGCTTGGCGCGGGCGGGTCGCACGTGGACTTCCCTGATGGCCTAAAAGACAGCACAGGGCAGATTGATTGGGCGTTGGGACAGATCCGTGACAACGGCGCAAATCTTCTGGACGCGGCAGGATATCCTGACGAAGCGAAGACTCTTGATACCGAATTGCTAAAAGTTGCGACCGAGGGTATCAAGGCGCACATTGCAAGTGCCGGAGATCTTCGATCAGAAGCAGTAGAAAAAGGCCTGGTCGAAGCGTAAGTCTTCGGGGCTTCGCTGCCATTACGAACAGCTTTAACAGGTATTTATGGCGGTGAGAGATTTGGCAAGATTCTAGAACCAGACACCTAAATGCGGCGTCCATGTTCTTGGACGCCGCACCAAACGCTTAGCGAAAATTAATGTTAATAAAAAAAAGAGGTCTGTTGAATGCCAGAGTCCCAAACGGTCCACGAGCCAGCAAGGGAAACGCCGGTTGTGAGAAAATGCGACGTTCTTGTGGTTGGTGGCGGTCCTGCAGGTTGCGCGGCAGCGGCGTCTGCCTCAGCGGCTGGCGCAGACACCATACTGGTCGAGCGATACGGACATCTCGGCGGCATGTCCACCGGGGGCTTCGTAATCTGGATCGACCGCATGACGGACTGGGACGGCAAGCAGGTGATTTCAGGGTACGCCAGGGAATTGCTGGACCGCGTGCCTAAAGATGCCGTTCTTGGGCCGCCGGATGAGCTCTGGGGCTCCAGGGATAGTCAGCTCGTGGACTACTGGCGGGAGCGCCACAACGCCTTCCAAGACACGGTTACGTGGTCGCCGACCATTGACCCCGAAATGCTCAAGATTGCGTACATGGAGCACGCTCTGGAACAGGGTGTAAAGCTGATTCTCCATTCGTGGGGCGTCGAAGCTGTCCGTGACGGCAACGAGATGAAGGGCGTCATCTTCGAGAGCAAGGCTGGTCGTCAGGCCATTCTGGCTGATGTGGTCATCGACTCCACGGGCGACGGTGACATATTCGCGCTGGCCGGGGCTCCTTATGAAACGGACGTCTTTGATCCCAGGCAGGACCCCGAGGCCGCGAACTTCGTCATACCCGCTACCACTCACAACCTCATGAACATATCGTGCCGCTGGGGCGGTGTGGACATGGAGAAATATCGGGACTTTACTCGCAATCGAGCCGATGACTACAGGGCGATTATGGCCCGGGGCATCGCTATCGGCGTGCCTGACAGACCTCACATGATGCCGCGCGACGACGTGACCCTTTTCATGTCTCCAAAGTTCTCTGGGTACAGTCCTTTGGACATCGACGACATAACGACGGTGGAGATCGAAGGCCGGCGCCGCATACTGCTGATGCTGGACTTCTATCGCAAGAACATGCCTGGATTTGAGGGCGCGTGGTTGATGGATACCTCTCCTCAAATAGGCACGCGTCACAGCAGGCGTCTGAATGGCGTAAAGCGCATGGTTGGCGAAGAATGGAAGGCGGGTAAGGTGCAGGAAGACGAAGTTGGAGTGTCGCCCTCACCGAACAGGCGTTTCGCCAACGTCTCCCTTCCGCTGGGCTGTATGGTTCCCGAGTCTATGGACAACATGCTCGCCGCTGGACGTAATCTCTCCAGCGACCCCGCATCGCACTCCTTCATGCGTGAGGTCCCCCAATGCTGGCTCATGGGACAGGCAGCGGGCGTTGCTGCCGCCGTCGCAACCGGTTCAGGTGTCAAAGTGCGGGACGTCAGCATCCCCGAAGTCAGGGACCATCTCGCCAAACAGGGAGTCTACCTACAGCCCAGATAGCGTACCCTGCCCGCTCCAAGGGGTACGCATGTAGGGAGGCAGGTCTGTTTGACGTGATCAATCTCTGGAGGAAATGCCGTCGATAGGCCGGGCAGACCATGCCTTAGAGCTTCTCCTCGGCGGGTTTATGTTTCTATTTCTCTACCTCCCTGTTCCTGTGCGAGGCATAAATAGGTGGTACCAAGCTGGTTTTAACTGGCCTAATCGTGCCAATCTATTCAATATGCAGTGAATGACACCGGGAGAGGAAGAATCATGGCCAGCAATATCCTAATCGTCGACGACGATAAGTCCGTGCGCGAAATACTAAAGGACGTCTTGGATGAAGCCGGGTATTCGACCGTATTGGCTGCATAGGCTGAAGAGGCTCTGGAAACCTTGGAGAACTACAGACCCGATGTAGTCGTCTCTGATGTGTGGATGCCTGGCATGGACGGTCATGAGTTCTGCAAAATAGTTCGCGACACGTCGGACGCGTTGATATTGATGATGTCTGGTGTGTCCAGCGAGTTTTCCGTCCTTCATAGGAAGCAGATTGACGCCGACGATTTTATGATCAAACCCTTCGATGTGGAAAATTTCCTCGAACGCATAGATTCGCTGCTAAAGCAGAAGCAGAACGCCGGGGAGTCCCCTCTGGATGACGAGCTTCACATGTTACGCATGTTCAAGGGGCTATCAGGGGCGCAAAAAGAGCTGTTACTGAAAGAAGCGGGGAGAATGCTCAAGCAGACTGACGGCAATTCTTTTCCATCAGGTCATATTTGCATATCCTGTCAATGACGTGTAACGTGAACTTTTACGAACTCGACCTAGTGCACCCGAAATTCCAGTCTACGAAGGCCTGCGGGCTGAGTAGCGATTAAGACGCCTTGGGCCTGCTGGCAATTTTAATCAGCCAAGCGTCAACGAGCACCGATCCGTCGGGCCAAACGGTCCAGGCTTACACGAGCGACTTCGTAATCTGCAAAGTGCCTCTCGTCTCTTCGAAACGCGGACGTGTGTGCCATTCGCCGTCCGTTCTTGAGGGTAACGCCGTGCTTCTTGTGCAGAAGCTCATGGTACATAACGTAGTCGACCAGATGCTCCGTCACCGAATCGTCATCCAGCGAGATCGACAGCATCACCGTGTCTCTGGCGAATTCGTAATGCCCGAATTTTCTAGAGGTGACAATACTGTTCCAGTGCAGCAGTGGCCTGTCGATACTGTTGGCGAAATAGGTGGAGTTCACGCGGTCGAAGCTTCTATCGAGGTCATGGACGCGGCCCGCTGGCGATTTGTCCTCTGCTCTGGCGAAGGCCTCCATTTCAAACAGCACACCGCTGAACTCCTCGGAGTCGACGTATTCATTAACCACGCCTCTAGCCTCCAAGTTGTGCCTCTGCACTGTGCTCTTAATCAAGGCTTGCCACACCGATCTGTCGGCAGCAATGAAACCCTCACTCAGCTTTAGTGTTGTGACATTTCTAGTTGATCGCATTTGCCAGATTGAGTTCATGTTCGTGAGGTGCAGTTCAATATTCTTGGCCGGGGGATTGCGTAGGATAGACTGCTTTGCCAGGTCGAGAGCATTGAGGTGTAGCTGAAGATTGTCGTCTATTAGAAGGAATTGCATCCAGCAGTAGGCCTGCCTTGAGGGTGTGCCCAGGGCAGACGGCGATGAACCATACCTTGAGCAGGTAGCTTCAATGCCAGTGACGATTTCAAGCATCTCGGAACTCAGGCGGTGTCTGTCGGTTGGGGAAACGACTAAGGCCTCAAGCCCATCCCACATTCTGGCTGAGAGCAGCCCAGCTTTCTTGACCATTCGCAGGTTTCTCAATTTACATCGACCATGCGGATTGTCATTGTCTAGCCGTGTCCTGAATGGGATGTAGGCGGCAGGATAAGTGCCTTAATGAAAAGACGCCTGCAACGTCGTTAAACATGGCAGGCGTCTGATCATAGTGAATAGCTATCTAGGCGACGGTTGGCGGCCCCGTCCTGCACTGCTTTGTTGTCGGTCCTGGCCTGACCCGCCTTGTCGACGGCCTGATCCCGCGCCGTTTTGCTGTCGGCCTTGGCCTGGCCCGTCTTGTCTACGACCCGGCCCTGGTCCGCCCTGCTGTCGGCTAGAACCTGCGCCGTCTTGACTACGACCCACTCCTGAACCATTTTGCTGTCGACTCGGTCCCGCGCCGTTTTGCTGTCGGCCTTGGCCTGGCCCGTCTTGTCTACGACCTGGCCCTGGCCCGCCCTGCTTTCGGCTAGGACCTGCGCCGTCTTGTCTACGACCCACTCCTGGGCCACTTTGCTGTCGGCTAGGACCTGCGCCGTTTTGCTGGCGGACTTGGCCTGGCCCGTCTTGTCTACGACCCGGTCCATCGCCGTCTTGCTGTCGTCTAGGACCTGCGCCAGTTTGTTGGCGATCCGGTCCCTGCCCTGGAGGCCTTCTGCTATCTGGCCGTCCCCTGCTGTTTCCCCGAGGAGCAGACCTGTTAGGGACGGAACCCCTGGGCTGCAGATGTCGCGGCACTGGCAATACCTGGGACTGAGCCGTGAACTGCCTTTCGGGCTTGAAGTCGCCATACCTGAAGCCTTCAAGCGACCTTCGTTCAATGGTTGCGTCAATGGCTCTTTCCACAGACCGTACCATCATCGCGTCGTCAGGAGTGGCCAGCGTGAAGGCCTCGCCTGTTTGCAGCGCTCGTCCCGTCCGTCCGATGCGATGAGTGTACGCCTCTACGGTGTTGGGCATGTCGAAATTGATCACGTGACTGACCTGAGAGACGTCGATGCCGTGAGCAGCGATGTCCGTCGCGACCAGCAGATCGAACTTATTGCCAGAGAAACCCTGCATTGCCCTCTGACGGCGATTCTGCGACAGGTTTCCGTGAAGCTGAGTTACGCGGAATTTGCGCATCTCAAGCTCTTGGGTTAGGCTACGAGCGCGATGCTTGGTTCGTGTGAAAATGACGACCTTGCCAGTGGCTGTCTGGCTCAGCAGGTCCAGCAACAGGCTTCGCTTCAGCTTTTCGGTAATTGGATACAGCGCGTGAGACACCGTATTGGCAGGCGCGTTGGCATCGATCTGAATATTAACCGGATCGTTAAGTATGCTCTGGGACAACCTGCGGATCTGCTCCGGCATCGTTGCGGAGAAAAACAGGGTCTGGCGCTGAGAGGGTAGCTGCTCCAGTATAAGTCTGACATCTGGCAGAAAGCCCATGTCGCACATGGTGTCGGCCTCGTCCAGCACGAGAACTTCAACGTTGCGCAGATTGATATCGTTTTCCCTCAGGTGGTCCAAAAGACGACCTGGGCATGCGACAACTATCTCCGGTCCACGCCGCAATGCTGTTAGCTGCGGTCCTTTTTTGACTCCGCCATATATGGTTGTGCTATGGATGCCGGTGTGGCGTCCTAGCCGTCCGCAGGCCTGATTGATCTGCTCTGCCAGCTCGCGGGTGGGAGCCAATATAAGTGCACGAATATTGCGGCTCTTCTCCTGAATGAGCCGTTGGAATACCGGTAGAAGAAAAGCAGCTGTCTTTCCTGTGCCTGTTTGAGCCAGACCCATTATGTCTTTATTTTGAAGAATCGCGGGAATGGCCTGCTCTTGAATGGGTGTTGGTTCGGTGAAACCGGCTGACTTTACGCCGTCAAGGATACATGGGTCCAGGGCAAATTCGTCGAAACTGATTCTGTACGCTCCTAAATTATCATCACGCAGAGAGTTACTCTCTGCTAATTAGTATCATTATTTCTTATATTGTAACCCTTGGAGCTACCTTTATGTGAATTTCGACCAAAATTCGGGGCCATATTCAGTTTTTTGACCAGCGTAACCTGTGGAAGATCAAGACTTGAAGGGTTAGTTCTTGAAAAGGAGACTAGCTAAGTTCGATTAGTGGCTCGCCGCCGCGCACTTGCTGACCTGGTTGCACGAGAATGCGAACCACGGTGCCTTCGCCGTCGGAGCGGATGCTTTGCTGCATCTTCATGGCCTCCAAGACACAGGCCTCGTCGCCATTTCGAATGTGGCCGCCAACGGCGTGGCTGATCGAAATGATTACCCCCGGCATGGGCGCTTTGATGATATGCCTAACTTCCCCGGAAACAGCGCTTGGGGTGGCATTTTTGCTGGCGGCGACTTCTCGGGCCGGCGGTTCGCTTGCCTCAGGCGGCGGGGTTTGAGGCGGCGCAGGCTGCTCAGTCAGCCCGGAGACATCATGCTCTATCGTTGCTCCATAGATTTCTACGTCCACTGGCTCGCCGTCTACTAGCACGTGAATCGGTGAGGTGCTGAGGTCGTCCACCTCTACGGTGAACCACCTGGAGCCGACCTTGACCTTCAAAACCCTCGTCATGGCAGGCCTATGCTCCTGGCAGTAGGGAGATGAAAATGCCAGCCACCACAGCTGAGCCTATAACTCCAGCTACGTTGGGACCGATAGCATGAGGCAGCAGGTACGATCTGGAGTTAGCTTCCTGACCAACCAAGTGCGATATCCGAGCCGCCATGGGCACCGCGGAAACTCCTGCCGAGCCAATGAGCGGATTGATCTTCTGCCGGAGGAAAAAGTTCATTACCTTCGCGAATAGCAGTCCGCCCATAGTCCCTATGGAGAAGGCACCCAATCCGAGAACCAGGATTACCACTGTCTCCCTCGTAAACACCTTGTCGGCCGACAGTTGCGTGCCCACCGTGATCATCAGGAAGATCGTGGCGACGTTGAGCAGCTCATTGGACGCGGCGTTGGTAAGACGAGGCACAACCCCGCTCTCCCTGAATATGTTTCCTATCATGAACATGGCAATCAAAGGCGCAGCGCGGGGCACCACCAGGATGATGATGATCATGGCAATCGTTGGGAAGATCAGTTTTTCCTTCTGGGAAACCTCACGCAGCGGCGGCATTTCGATGGACCGCTCCTTGCGAGTTGTCATCAGCTTCATGAGTGGCGGCTGAATAAACACCACCGATGCCATATAGGAATAAGCTATGACAGCGGTTATTCCCAAAAGTTCAGGAGCCAACCTGGCCGATAGGAAGATCGTCGTCGGGCCGTCAGCGCCACCTATGATGCCAATGGCCGCTGCTTGAGGAAGCGTGAAGTCGACACCCAGCCATGGCAGAAGGTTCGTTGCCAGCGCGCCCCAGAATGCCGCGAATATGCCAATCTGAGCGGCAGCGCCCAAAAGGAGCGTTTTGGGATTGGCAATAATGGGGCCGAAATCAGTCATAGCCCCGAGTCCAAGAAATATGATTGGTGGAAGGATATTCCAGAACGATAGGCCGTAGTGAAAAATAATGCCGAATATGCCGGAGTCCTGGAAGACCTCAGAGGCGGCGTTAAAAGTGGTGAGTCCGGTTAATGGCAGGTTGGCGATAATGATGCCGAGGCCGATGGGGAGAAGTTCATAAGGCTCCAGCCCTCGACTTATGGCGAGGTAAATGAAGCCTAGTGCCACTACCAGCATTACGCCGTTGCGCCAGTCGATGTTTACAACGCCCGTGGAGTACAGGAATTGAATTAGTTCATTCAATAGTGTTCTCGCGTTCCGAATTCGTTTTCCATATTCAAGTTATGAAAGCCTTGCCGGAAAACTGATTGGCAAATAAGCGTAGGCCCTTTATGCACGGGTTGTGGGACCTCTGTCAGCAAGCAATATAGTTACCGCCGCGATGGCGGCCAGCGCCTTGTCCGATTGCTCCTGCCTGGTCTTGGCAGCTGGACTTCTCAGGCCCCAAATCGATATGCCGTTGGGCCTCACCAGAACATGTTGCACTAGCAGGCGCATGACGCCAACGACGAACATCAAAAGCAACAGGAGCCCGAAGGCTGTCCCGATACCGATTGCTGTAAGTGTTAGAGCGAATCTAACCACTGCGGGATCGATGAGCTGCCTCTCTTGTTCACGGTTTGATGAAATTCCCAGTTCCTGGGCCGTACAGGGGGGCATTCTACAGGAATGTGTTATTTCAAGCTATATAATCATAGCCGAATTAGCGGTTAGAATTGGCGTTCGGCCAGCAAACGTATTCGCGCTGGCCCGCACTGGTAAGCCAACCGGCTACTCTATATAATCGTCCCAGCGATTAGAGTCCTAATAACCGAACGAATCAGGAGGCCAAATCATGGCCAGTAAGATCGACTTCAACTGTGATATGGGTGAAAGTTTTGGCATGTACAAGATGGGTTTCGATGAGGAGGTCATCAAGCACATTACGTCTGCCAACATCGCCTGCGGCTTTCACGCTGGCGATCCGCAATGGATGCGACATACCGTGAAGCTGGCCGAAGAGAACGGCGTCGCTATTGGGGCTCATCCCAGCTTTCCTGATCTGAACGGCTTCGGTCGCCGCAACATGAACGCGACACCGGACGAGGTCAGGAACGACGTGACCTATCAGGTGGGCGCTCTGCAGGCCTTCACCAGTGCCAAGAAGCTTCAGCACGTGAAGCCCCACGGCGCCATGTACAACATGGCTGTCGACGATGAGTCGCTGGGGCAGGCCATTTGCCAGGCCATTCTGGACGTTGATCCCGATATGGTGCTCGTCGCGCTGGCGGAGTCTCGATGGGTGAAGCTAGCGGAGGACATGGGCCTCAGGGTGGCGCGGGAGATATTCGCAGATCGCGCCCTGAACTCAGATGGCACGTTGGTCTCGCGCTCCAAGCCAGGCGCGGTTATACATGATGTCGGTGAGCTGGTGGAACGCAGCATTCGTATGGTGACTGAGGGCAAGGCTGTGTCCATCGACGGCGACGTCATCGCCATGCAGGCAGATAGCCTGTGCCTGCATGGCGACACGCCGGGAGCGGTTGAGATGGCCAAAGCCATCCGAGCCGGACTGCAAGAGGCTGGTGTGGAAATCGTCCCACTGGGTGAACTGGTATGATGCTTGAGCGTCCCAGGTTTCTTTTGTCTGGCGATACGGCGCTGGTTGTTGAGTTGGGCGATGAGATTAGCGCCGAGATCAATCGGCGCGTGCGTGACCTGAGCGCCGCCATTGATAAGGCCAATCTGCCTGGCGTATTTGACTACCTTCCGACCTATCGATCGGTACTGATCTACTACGATCCTATCGCGACCTCGTTGGAGAAACTCAAATCAGAAATCGAGAAGTTGTATGCCAACGCGGATAGCCAGAACGTGGACAATCCGGTTGTCGTAGAGATTCCCGCCTATTATGGCGCGGAATTTGGTGAAGATATCGAGTTCGTTGCGGAGAACGCCGGACTCAGCGTTAGCGATGTCGTCGATCTTCACTCTGGAACCAATTATCTCGTCTACATGATGGGTTTCAGCCCTGGTTTTGCTTATCTGGGCGGTCTCTCAGAGAAGCTTTTCACGCCCAGACTGCCCTCCCCTCGCTTGGAAATTCCGGCCGGTTCGGTGGGCATCGCTGAGTCCCAGACCGGCGTCTACCCTATCTCCAGCCCGGGAGGTTGGCGGCTCATAGGAAGGACTCCTGTGCGGCTGTTCGACCCGCTGCGAGAGCCTCCGGTGCTGGTGAGCGCGGGCGACTACGTCCGGTTCACTCCCATAGACAGCATTGAGGAGTATAGGGAACTGGAGCGCCAAGCCAACGCTGGTGAGCTCAAGCTAATCACCGAGGCGGTCAAATGAGCACGCCTGCGATCGAGATACTAGAGGCTGGCCTGCTGACCACGGTGCAGGACAAGGGACGCTACGGATATCAGCGGTTCGGCATGCCTGTGGCTGGCGCGATGGACGTTTTTGCGCTAAGGGTTGGCAACGCTCTGGTCGGTAACGACGACGGCGCTGCTGGCCTGGAGATGACTGTACTTGGTCCCAAGATTCGCTTTCTCGCAAACACCTGGATAGCGGTGACAGGAGCTAACTTGGGAGCCACGCTGGACAGCGAGCCTATGGCCGTGTGGCAGTCAGTGGAAGTCGCAAAGGGTAGCGAGGTTGCTTTTAAAGGGCCTGAAGATGGCATGCGCGCCTATCTGGCAATCGCAGGTGGCATCGATGTGCCCGTGGTGATGGGCAGCCGGTCAACTTACCTAAAAGCCGTCATTGGCGGGCTGGAAGGCAGAGGCCTCAGGCCCGGCGATGTCCTCAATACGTCTGATAGCCGTAGTGCATTCCTATCAAGAATGGCACCCGATATTATGGCCCAGGCATACGGCAGCGAGCACGAAGTCCGAGTGGTTTTTGGTCCGCAATACGGTCGCTTTACCCAGGCTGGCATTGACGTTTTCTTGGGTTCCCCATACAAAGTGGCCATTCAATCCGACAGGATGGGCTATAGACTGGAGGGACCAGTCATCGAGCATGGGGATGGCCCGGACGTCATATCAGATGGCACATCGTTTGGGGCTGTTCAGGTGCCAGGCGACGGTCAGCCCATTGTTCTGCTGGCCGACAGGGGCACAACGGGTGGCTACACCAAGATCGCGACGGTAATCAACTCCGATCTGTATAAGTTCGCCCAGGCGATGCCTGGGCAGACGATGTCTTTCAAGTCGGTGTCCATTGAAGAGGCTCACGAGATTTATCGAATCCGAGAATCCTTACTGGATGAAATACGAGCAGAACCGCCCATAGAGACAGAAGACAAGGCCGTCCGACTTGAAATCAGCGTGGGTGGCAGGGCAATCGAATTAGTAGATGAGGGCGGCGATGATATTCCCATTCCGTCCTGGGCGCGAGATGCCGGTGCCGCTGGACAGTTCAAGGGAAGCGCCAGCATCAAAGGCGAGACGTTTGAATTTGACGTGACTATACAAGAAATAGACTGAGCAGGCCGAAATGACGAGGCCTGCCAGCGGTGAGACGAAGAAGGAGAAGTTCAATGAGCAAGAGAATGGCAGTATTTGGTGTCGGTGCAGCAGGTAGCTACATCGGAGCATTCCTGACCCGGGAGGGCTACGACATCACTCTCATCGACATGTGGGGCGAGCACGTCGACGCCATGAATGAGAAGGGGCTCAGCGTTGAGGGTGCACAAGGACCTTTCACGGTTCCGGTGAAGGCCGTTCATGTCACGGACGCTATCAACATCACGGAGCCCTTTGACATTATATTCCTGGCGGTTAAGTCCTATGACACAGAGTGGGCGAGTCACTTCATCAAGAGGTTCCTCTCCCCAACAGGCGTCGTGGTCAACAGCCAGAACTGCATGAACGATGCCCTCACTGCGTCCATCGTGGGATACGAGCGGCAGGTTGGTTGCATCATGTCCAGCATCACGGTGGCGTTGTGGGAACCAGCCCTGGTTAATAGAGGTGGTCAGCCAGGCAGAGATCGCGGACACGTTGTCTACCGTGTCGGTGAGCTTCACGGGCATATCACACCTAGGGTTGAGGAGATCGCAGAAATGCTTAGCTGCATCGATGCATCCGAGGCCACAAGCAACATTTGGGGCGAACGCTGGTCTAAGCTCACGACGAATTCCGTGGGCAATCCGGTAGGCGCAATGACAGGCCTGGCTTCTCAGCAGTTCGCCAAAGACCCGAGGGCCCGCTTGATTCAGGTTCAGATCGGCAAGGAGACCTGCCAGGTCGGCCTGGCGCTTAACGTAAACATAGCTCCCGTTTCAGGGAAGGCAGCTCCTACATGGGCCAACGCTGATGATGGCGAGGTTTTCGAGGAGTTGGACTCCACCTTCCAGCCGAAGCCGAATTCGTCCGACTGGCGATCGTCCATGGCTCAGGACGTGGTTAAAGGCAGGCATAGCGAGATCGAGTACATGAACGGATACACGGTGCGACGGGGCCGAGAGCTGGGCATTGCGACCCCCGTAAGCGCCGCTATCGTTAACGTGGTTATGCAGATCGACGCCGGTACGCTAACACCTGACCCTTCCAATGTGGAGCTTGTACTTTCTATGGCGGGGCTTTAGATAAGATTTTCATAACTAATAAAGGGTTAGCTAGAGTTGTAGGTCAGGTTATAATTACCATATAACATGATCGATTTATATCATCAGATTGCTAACTGGTTGATAGCGTTTGCGGACAGCCCTTGGGCGGTAGGCGTGTTGCTTGCGACTTCCTTTACGGAGTCCATCTTCTTTCCGATACCGCCCGACCCTCTTTTAATTGGAATTGCTATCCTGGATCAGGGGGCCGCTCTGTGGCTGGCTGCCCTGGTCACCCTGTTCTCGGTTGGTGGCGCTCTAGTAGGCCATTGGCTGGGCAAGAGGTTCGGAACCCCTTTGCTTCATCGATTCGTATCCGATAAGAAGATCGCTGCGGTGGAAGGAATGTTCAACAGATATGGCACATGGGCCGTTCTCTTGGCAGCCATCACGCCGATCCCCTACAAGGTTTTTGCCATCACTGCCGGTGCACTTCAACTGGACCGCAAGCCCTTCATAATCGCTTCGCTGATAGGAAGGGGCGCCCGATTCATGATCATCGGTGGCCTGATCTTCTTCTACGGTGAGTCGATGCAGGTCTTCATCGCAGACCAGTTCGAGAAACTGATGCTGGTCTCGGCGGTAGTTTTGATTCTTGCGCTCGTGGGCATGGTGGTCTTCACCAGAGTTCGAAAATCCAGGAGTTCCACTGTTTCCGAAAGCATTCCTAGTTAAACTTTCTCGCAGCTAGGATTGTCTTTTGTGCCGCCCGCATCCACCCGTGTCCTCTACCCACCCGCTTCCAATCGCGTCTGTGCTTAAGCCCACCCCTGTCATAAATCGTCATTCGTGCCCTGAAATACAAAAAACCTTCCATACGATATAATTGGTCAAATAAATCCTGTGGAACTTTCTTCGGAGGCGATCAATGACTGGTAATAACAAAAGCCTTCTATCCGAATACCTGGTTGAGTCCGAATGGCTAGAGGCTCACCTTGACGACCCTACTCTGGTCATCGTGGATGTCGATGCTGAAAGCAGCTATAAACGCGGGCACGTGCCTGAGGCCGGGTCTTTGCATCCTGATTACGAGCGCGACCCGGACACCGGGTGGGTGAGCACTATGCCGCCTGATCGATTTGCCGAGGTCTGCAAGGACTTAGGCATCGGAGACACCAGTCAGGTCGTGATATATGACAACAACATGAGCCTGCCAGCCACGCGGCTATGGTGGGTGCTGAAGCGATATGGCCATACTAATGTCAGGGTGTTGAACGGCGGTTGGCGTAGCTGGGTGCTAGAAAAACGCCCCGTCAGTTTCGAAGAGCCAAGTTTGCTAAATAGCTCCACGTTTACTCCAAGACCAGACGATTCGATGCTAGGCGTGCTGGGTGATGTGAAGAAAGCGTGCAGTCTAAACGACGCCGTGATATGGGACGTGCGGACTGAAGGCGAGTATGACGGCAGCGTGAACCGGGGCAACAACAGGGCTGGCCATATCGCCAGCGCGGTGCACCTGGAGTGGTCGGAACTCATGGTCCCTACCACTCACCTCTTCAAGCAGGACGACGAGATACGGGAAATATTGAGTGCTGCCGGAATCACGCCTGACAAGACGGCATATGCATACTGACAGGCTGGACTCCGTGCGGCGCACGGAGTGTTTGTTTTGAAAATGCTGGGCTACGATGGTGCCAAGAATTACGACAATTCCATGTACGAATGGGCCAATCGCGACGACACGCCCATGGAGACGTAAGCCCGAGCGTCGGAATTGTCCAGTTGTTGTTCTAGGGCCCCGACCGTCGGAGGGCTTTGAAACACACGAAACTCTTCTTGATTGAGTACTTCCCCACTCCTTCATGGCCCCGATCAAAGAAGCCTTTTAACCCTCCCCTGATTATGGTTCTACACGATGCCGAATATGTCATTTGTAGGCCATAGGCCAAGAATTCAGCCACATTTCATACTGCCAATTCCATAATTGGTGCACCGGATGATTAGACGCACGAGTCGATAAATCTGGCGATGTCAGACGCACAGCGTTGGGGATTCTCCCAATGTACCGAGTGTCCGGCATCGGGGTACACTATCAGTTGAGCGCCTGCTATAGCAGAGGCGAGTGCATCCTGATCACTCTTGGGAACAATCGAGTCCTTGTCTCCCCATATAATAAGTGTAGAGGTCTTGATTCTGTGTCGCTCAGCAAAAGAATCGTCTTCCAACAGACCACGGAATGTTTGTTTCCATACTCGGGCTGGCACCTTCAGGGTTTCCTGTTACATAGTTACAAGGAAGGCCTGTGGCACGAACTGCTTGATGGTGCTTTCATGAAATTCCCGGACGAAATGGTGGTCAATAGGGTCTACCAGTCTCGATATGGTTGAATTCCAAATATCTACGACGCCCTGTTTGTCGTTCAACGTTGCTGGCGATCCCAGAAATACAATCCCCTGAGTTCGTTCCGGCCGGTTTATAGCGAATCGTCGGGTTACAAAAGAACCACTAGATCCTCCCACGATAAATGCTGATTCAAGACCCATGAGATCCATGAAATTCTCTAGGTCCGCAGCGAAGTCCTGGGTACGAAACTCCGACGTCGGTCGACTTGCATCGCCGTGACCTCTTTGCGTTAGGGCAGTTGAGCTAGCACGAGCTCAAAGGAACGCCAGGAGTCTAAATAGCCGTGGAGAAATATTACTGGAACACCCGAGCCGTCACCTCGCTCAACGTAGGTGAGTTTTACATTCCTAGATACGTCAACAGTCTTTACAGTTAGTGGCTGTTTCATACCTCTATGTCCTTACTTACATGCGGAGGGCGGTGCTGCTATCAGCTATTAGCCGATAGATAAACAAAGTCTCCAAAATTGGAATAGGAACGGGCCAATCGCGACGACATACCCATGGAGACGTAGGCTGGAATGCGGGAGACCTCGTCGTCAGCGCGCGTTGAGGCCGAGAAATTCTTTTCTGATTTTGCTCTCCCCCGCTCATCCATATTCATGATCGAAGAAGCCCCTTAGCCCTCGCCTCCGGTATTGCCCACGCCCGGTGTAAGCTGTTGCCCTCCCCGGATAATGGTTCTGCCTTGCGCCTCGTCATCTTCCAGGGCGGCCAATGCACCTTCGTGAGCGCGTATCTTGCTGGCGACGGCATCGTTGGCTCGGTCCCAGGTGCTTCGATTTTCAATGACAAACTTATTCGAATCGCGATACCTGTCCAGCATGCTGTTGACCTCGGGAATCACGTAACGCGCGACCATGTCCCAGCTACGTATAGTGTCTTCTCGATTAGCCCAATCGTGGACGAATCCGACCACACAGCCGAAACCACCAGTGATCTCAACCATCTCTCGTATCCTGTCGATCAGGTCGTCAGGAGTCCCTATAACAGCCGTGCTCTCTGCGGAGAAGGCCACGCCGTCTACGGCCTCATCCGGGGTCTTGTAAATCTTACCAACGCCGCCGGCAAGTGTGCCAATCAGGTATTCATTGTTGTGCTTCATGAGACCAGCGCCTGCCTGCTCACGAGCCTTTGCGCGCGTCTCGGCGATGTGCCAATTGAGCACAATGCGCCAGTTCTTTCGATCGACTGTATTGCCGTGCTTCACTGCCGACTCCTCAGCGAAGCCCCACTGAAGTGGCAACGCCCTGATGCCGTCCTTGGACAGCGAACCGATCGAGAGGACACCTGCCTTATGCTTGCCTGCCAGAGTCATTCCGGACGGGCTGACAATTGACGCGACGGCGAACTCCATGTTCTCCTGCAAGGGCTTGAGCTGCAATTTCGCGTCACGTAGAGTGAACCACTCAGACTCGTAGCTGAAGCGCTCCTCTTCTTCGAAAAGCCGGCGGATGATACCCATGGACTCGTCCTGCCTGTCGCGCTGGACCATAGGATCGATACCTAATGTATGGGCATCGGAAGGCAGAGCGCCGGGACCTGACCCGAAAATGACTCGCCCACGCGATTGGTGATCGAGCTGCACAATCCGCTGAGCCACCATGTACGGGTGGTGGTATGGCAACGAGACCACACCAGTGCCCAGCATGATTCTGCCGGTGCGTTCTGCCGCAGCGGCCAGGAAGAGTTCAGGCGATGCGATGATTTCCCAACCTGTCGAGTGATGCTCACCGCACCAGAATTCGTCATAGCCCAGCTTTTCTATATGCTGCACGAATTCCAGGTCACTCTGTATCTGCAACGTCGGGTTCTCGCCAATCGGATGGTGTGGTGCCAGGAACGCACCAAAGCGCAGGTTTGCCATGTTCTCTCCCTCGCAAGTGTTGTTGGTCGCGCCTAGCTTAATCTATTTGGTGTGCGTACGGCGAATTTGCATCGCGAGGGGCGACTGACGGCATAAAACTTCGTTGCGTCCATCGCATTTACGCTTGCGAGCAGAGGAATAAGGACGGCGGTGCATTAGCAAGCAGTGTTTGCCGCTGCCAGGAGGGTCGCTTATGAGGATGTGTGGGACGGCTGCCACCCTCAGGGACTCAGCCAATTATCGTGACGTAGCCGACAACAGAGGAGAAGTGAGGGTGTCGTGAGGAAATTGGCTTGATAAATTAAGCATGAACAAGTCGTAACCGTTGTCAGCAGGAATTACAAACGGCGCAATGGTCTCCATGCGTATCGTCACCTATTATTGCTTTCCTGCTGGGGTGCTACTAGGTGAGTAGCTTGGGGAAACCAAGTCCTTTTGACACAGCGGAACAGCCGTCTGTCTTTATCCAGGGTAAAGTCAGGTTATTCTAAGGGAACAGGTGGTAGACGGCATAATGAGGGCCAAGTCCAAGAGCATCTGCATTAGCAGACCTTGTATGACCGACCAAGTGGAAGTAGACCTGGTAATTCAACTGCGATCAGAGGGCAATTCGAGTTGGGATATCAGTAGGCAGCATTCGCCAATTAACGTGGCCCGCAGATCCCCAAAGAGACCAAGGCAGAGTTTTTTCACAAAGGTCAGGAACGGGGATTGGAGTGCGGCCCCGTAAACACGATACGGGATGTTTTCGAGGACTTGCAGTTGCAATCGCGAGGGTATTGGACAGAGGTCGCCAACCCGGAGATGAATCGGAATATTACATATCCCGGCGCTCCCTACCAGTTTGATGAGACCCCTTGGCAGGTGCGCAGGTGTGCTCCTTCAATCGGTCAGGATAACACTGATGTCTTGAAAGGTGAGTTGGGTATGCCTGAAAAAGAGTTGGCCGTGCTGGCAGAGATGGGCATCATCTAAGCGCGAGTCATCACCCCAATCACGACCAAATTCAAAGAGGGTAAGGCAATGGCAGGACCACTATCTGGACTTAAAGTCACAGACTTCACATGGGTTGTGGTAGGACCTTTTTGTACGAAAACGCTAGCTGACTTGGGAGCGGAAGTCATAAAAATAGAGGCTCGCAATCGGCCCGACCCGATGCGCAACTACATTAATAGGTACGACGACATTCCCAATCCGTCTCCCTACGGCGTCTTTGACAATATCAACCGCAACAAGCTCGGCATCACTGTGAATTCCCGACACCCCGATGGGATGAAACTGATCAAGGACATAATCGCAGTAAGCGATGTAGTTGCCGAGAATTTCCGGGGAGGCGTACTGGAGCGTTGGGGGTTGACCCTTGAGGAGATGCGCAGGGCGCGCGCCGATATCATTTACCTTAGCCTGTCCGGTTACGGGCACTCTGGTCCCTATAAGTCCTATGCCTCGCATTTTCACATCGCCTAAGCCGTCACAAGGTTCACTGCCCTGAGTGGATACGATGGGGACATCCCCGTGGTCGCTGGCTCGTGAAGAGACACGACCTCTGGTCTTCATGCACTAGCCGCGCTAAGCATGACACTGGAGCATCGAAACGAGACAGGTCAGGGTCAGCACATCGACGCCACCATGCTAACCAGCGTGGCTAATGTCATGGGCACCGCTTACTTGGATTATTCCGCTAACGGCCACCAAGCTGGTCCAACAGGCAACCGCTTACCGTATCCCTCAGCAATCATCGAGGGAGCGTTCCGTTGTTTGGGTGAGGAACGCTGGCTGGCAATCGGAGTCTACACAGAGGACGAGTGGAGGTCACTATGTTATGCCATCGACAGGGAGGACCTGTTTAACAACCCGCGATTCGAATCTGCCGACGACCGCTTGCAGCTCTGGCAAGACCTGGAATTCGAGATCGAGAGGTGGACACTCACCCGCACAGCGGAGGACGCCATGAGTGTCCTGCCAAGCGCCGGAATCGAGGCCGTGGTAATCGAAAACATACACGACATGGTGGAGAGCGATGAGCAACTGGCGCACCGTGGCTACTACGTGGACGCCTGGCATCCAGACCGGAGCGTCGGAACGCTGAAGCTCGACGGTGTGTTACCAAAGTTCTCGAAAACACCGGGAGAGGTGCGTCGGGCTGCTCATACAATAGGAGAGCACAATGAGTATGTGTTCGGCGAAATTTTAGGCCTATCCAGCAAGCATATGAAGAAATACCAGGAGGACGGCGTCTTCTTCGAGTCGGATATGCACCAGTACAACGTGGACAAGCGGAGTTCGGGCCGGAAAAATTGTTGAGATGCGCTGCCTTGACTGAAACGGCGCAGATACATCACAATCGATCAGGCGCAGTGCCGGGTCGTGAAATGATCCGTCCACGCCAAATCTCTCGTGAGTCCGGAGGACCGACTTAATGACATCGCCTGATCTGCACTTTGGTGCCGCTGTGCCCTTTGGAGAGGCGGACACCGTCTCCAACGCCCGGTGGCTAGAGAATTTAGGGTTCGAGTACTTCTCGGTTGGCGAACACTACATGCAGGGAAGCCCACCATTGCCCACATCGGCGGCCCTTCCGCTTCTCGGCGTGGCTGCCGGAGCAACGGAAAATATTAGACTGCTATCGTCCGTTATACTGGCGCCGTTTTACCACCCTACGGTGTTGGCCAAGCTGGCTACTACTCTGGACAATGCCTCTGGAGGACGGCTGACATTAGGTGTCGGCATAGGTGGTGAGTTCACCGAGGAGTTCGAGGCTGCGGGATTGAACGTCAAGCAGCGAGGGAGCCGCACAAACGAGTGCCTTGATATCGTGCGTCGTCTCTGGAGCGGCGATCGCGTCACTTTTCAAGGTAACCACTTTCATTTGAATGAGGTTGCCCTAAATCCAACACCCACTCAGAAACCGCATCCGCCAATCTGGGTGGCTGGGCGTCGCGACGCCGCCATGCTTCGAGCGGCCCGCTACGGCGACGGATGGTACCCCTATTTCTACAGCCCCGAACGTTACAAAGACAGCGTTGAGAAGATCACCCAGTTTGCTCAAGAGGCAGGCCGTGATATTTCTAGTTTTCAGTGGGCGTTCCTTCCGTACATCTCCATATACCCGACGGTGGAAGAGGCGGCGAGAGTTGCCGTCAAAGCAGCCGGTGCCCAATACCGCGGCGACTTTGAACGTGTAGTACCCAATTACTGGGCGTTGGGTCCTGTAGAGAAATGCGTCGATCGACTCGTTGAGTACGTGGAGGCCGGTGCGAGACACATCATATTTGGAGCGTCATGCCCTGCAGAGGACTGGGCCAGGCACATGGAAACAATCAGCAGCGAGATCATACCCAGATTGCGAGAGCGAGTTATACAAGGAACATAGTCGCAACCGGAGATTCCTTTTACCTCTACCGATGCAGTGATGTAAATGCATTTATCGGGTGGATGGGCCAGTTCTTCCAACCACTTACCAAACCACTAGACAGATGCAAAATGCGTCAGCTAGTATCCGCCCTCCGGGTTGACTACTGACTTGTCAGGGCTCGACAGGTTGTATTAAACGGACAGCCAAGTACTATCGGACTATGCTTTCCTTTGCTCTTCAGCGTCCTTCTGCCTTCAAGTGTCTTCTATCGGAATTAGCTGAGAGCGGGCATTACCTCTTCAGAGAGAAGGGTGAGGTAGCGAGTCGTCTGCTCCCGGGTGGTCAGTCCTCTGTTAGTCAGCATTAGGTTTTCCACGCCAAGGTTCCGCAAAAGCTTTAGCTGTTCTATCACCCTGGCAGGTGAACCCACCAGCAGTTCACTGGCTTCAGGATCAGGAGAGCGACCGTAGGCAGAACGAGGAAGGGGTGGCGGTGGAGAGGCTGAGACTTCTTGATCCTGGGGGTTCCAGGTCTTCCTCATGTCCAAGACGTACCTGTTGGCTCGCTCCATGGCGGGCAGAAACTCATCCCAGGCCTGCTCATCGTTTTCGGCCAGGTGGGCCTCACACCAGACCCAGCACTGTTGCATGGCGTCGTTCACCTGCTCTTCGTCGAAACCTTCAGCGATCATAGTGTCCCGAAAGAGCCGAACGGATTCGCCCACTTTGCTTATTTCACGGCCTCGAAATAACACTGGCCTGCTGCTGGACAACACGGCATTGGAAAGCCTTGGTCCCTTCGCCAAGATAGGTCCGCCTATACGTTCCGCCGACGGATTGAACCGGAACGCCTTACAGGAAGGCACGGCCAACGACCATATATCAACCATCGGTAGCGATCACGCCCCGGGGAATACTGCCCCAAAGGAGCTTGGATGGGATAATATATTCCGGGCGCCAAATGGCGACTCTATGCACTTTGGTGCAGCCTTGATCGAAACTATCATGCGTCAGACCACCAGAGCACAACAGGCTATAATCCTTACGAGGACTGGGAAGTATTGGGCAAGCCTTGGATGACTTTGCTCCGAAGCAACGGCCTGTTGAATAGTGGTAAATTGGAACAGGAGCCTGGATCAGGCAGTTTCATACGGGCGGGTAGCCCTCTTCCTCCGGTTGCAGGAAGAGTCGATTAATAAGATAAGTTTTCACACATACCGAAGTAAAATTAAAATTGAGGTTCATTATGTTCATACGCATGTATACAGGCGACGACAACAAAACCCGTCTCGATGAAATGGATATGGATAGCGGTCAGTATGCCTTCATGTCAGTTCAGGGGGCGTCAGAGCTGGAATTCAGAAATAATATTCAGGAGGACCTAGGAGTATGGCATAACGCGCCGCGTCGACAGTGGGTCATCATGTTGGCTGGTTCTTCGGTAACAATAACTGCTGGCGACGGCTCAACACGCACGTTGGTAGCGGGTGATGTGCTGCTTGCCGAAGATGTAACCGGACAGGGACATAAAACTGTGGTGAACGACGGCTGGCCCAGGGTGATGATACCTATAGACTAATGACCGGCGTTAACCATCGGAAGAAAAAAAGTCTTCATCCCAGACAAAGGCTTCTTTGTCGGATTTTCAACCAGATGATCCTGCTGAAATCCTCATGATTGCACGGTGTTATATTTCTCCAGGAATTTAGATAAGAGGCAATATTCTTTAGATGAAATTCAGTAACTTTTTATTTCCCGAAAACCGCTCGAAGTCCAGTGATTTCAGGGTCATTGACGAAGCCCTCGTCCCGGGCGACGGCGAGCATGAACAGAATCCCATTGGTGTGTCGCAGGCTTCCGTCCAGAGATAGCTCACCGAGGAAGAGCGATGAATCAGGTATGGAAGGTATTTGACCGGAGCTAAGCAGAACTGAGATGGCAATGGGAAGGTCGTAGGCAGGCCCAGCTTTGGGTAAATCGGCGGGAGCAAGGTTGACCGTGACGCGGCGCGGACCCGCTCTCGGGACTCCTGAACGGCAGTGTCAGGCAGTCCGACTATATTGAAGGCTGGTAGCCCCTGGGATATATCTACCTCGACCTGGACAATATAACCGTCCAGACCGACTACGGCACATGTTGTGGATTTCGCCAGCAATGTTATGACCTGATGATGTGGGAATCGCTAGGCCGCTATGGTAAATGTCGGCAAGAACTGAGTCAACCGACGATTCCTAGTCAAGTCGGCAGAATCGCTTAAGTGCTGAACTTCGAAATCCCTCTGGAACACCTGCGACACTCCCGGACAAGTTGTAGTCAATCAGTACTGATTGCTATACTCGCGGGATACCAAGACTTACAACAGGAGATATGTTTATGCCGCGATTGACGCCGATCACCAAAAGAGAACAAGTAAGTGGAGATGCCTTGACCTCCTTCGACGCTATCATCGAATCCAGGGGCAGCATTAACGGTCCCCATTCCATGATGCTGTACGCGCCGAAGGTCGCCGAATGTTCTATCGGCCTAAGCGATTCTCTGCGCTTCGGCGGCAATCTTTCCGATCATGACACCGAGCTTGCGATCATTACAGCCGCCCGCCACTGGGATTGCGAATACGTATGGGCTGCCCATGCCGCTGCAGCCTTGCGGGCAGGCGCTCGGCCCGAGGCGGTGGGGATCGTCGCCAACGGAAGTGGTTTGGAAGGTCTGACTAAAGAAGAGGCTGTGATCGTTCGTTACGGACGAGAGTTGATGGACGGCCACCAGGTTTCCCAGGAGTCATTTGACGCGGCCATGCAGCAATTTGGCGAGGCCAATACAATTGTCCTGGGTGCTCTGATGGGCTACTACTCTTTCATTGCCTGCACCCTGCTTGCCACCGACATGAAGCCTGCCGCAGGCACTCCTGTATTGCCGAAGCGGGCATAGACCAGTTCGCAAATGCGCGACTGAGAGCGGGTATTAGATAGAGTTACGCTGACCATCAAGGTGGCCAAAAACGCTATTGCTACGTCGTCTTATCGAACAGCCTATGGACTACTGTCCAAGGGCTGTTCGGCGGTCTGGTAAGTTTTGCGGGTAACGCTGTCAGAGGCTTTGGCCATGCCGCCAGCATTCCCCTCTATGACATGATTGTCGAGGATCAGTACTCGCTCAGCAATCGACCAAACCCGTAGAGCTTATCTTCTATGCCGTTGTCTCGTAGTGCCATCCACCACGTTACAGCGTTGCTTGCGAGAACCGGCTTGTTAAGCCAACGCTCGGCTTCTGCAGCGAGCTTTAGAAAATTGAGATTGGTTCCGGCCTGCACAATCGCTTGCACATCGTCCGTGTTAATTTCCAGCAGTGTTTTGCGGCATTCGTCTTCACCGACCTGCGCGATTGACAGAGGGCTTGGGCATTCCAGGTCATTGTGGGCTACGACATCGAATCCCGCTTCCTCGAAGTAACGGATAACGTCGGCACTAGCGCTGGACTTGTATGGCGTCAGCACGCCGATTCGCCTGACCTGCAAGGTGTTCAGAGCTCGTTGGCAGGCTTCGGCGTTGTTTGCTATACCCAAGCCTCCGCTGTACTCGCTCATACGCTCTTTCCACTGGCGATTGCCCTCAACTCCCCCGCGAAAGGTTGGGCCACTTATGCCCATAATCAAGTAGTCCGGATGGGAAGTAAGCAGTCTCTCTACCGCTGGTTGAGTCTCGGTGGCAGGCGTTCTAGGTTGTCGGCCTGAGGCCTCGACTTCCCCTGGCGCCTCGTCGATCCAAATTCGACAGCCGTGCGCAGTTACACCGGGCACCGCCATAGAGTAAAAATCTGGCTCCACTATGGTATTGGAACTGGGCAACAGAACTCCGAACTTCTTTCGCCAACCTAGTACATCAGGCATATTGCCTCCCAAAGTTGATAATTAACACAAACTAATCTATCGGCTGGTCTAGTTTAGCAAGCCGTTATAGACCGCCACATTCTATTGTCGAGCTTTAGAGGCGTGAAATTGTGGCTTAGTGGAATCGCCGGAGTCATTCACGTTGCAGCCTGGGATATATCTGCATTGTCTGTCCCGCCGCTAAGAACATGCCGTGGGACAATTTTGGAGCGACCTCCCGCAAGAAAGCGAAAGCCCGAGACTTAAAGAGCCCCGGGCTTTTCCAAGCTTAATTCGCAAGCATAGAATTAATTGTCGTCAGCTGTAACCAAAGAGCTAAGCTTCTCATTGAGGACGGCTCGCATCTGTTTTACTAGAGTCAGATCGGGATATTTCCCATCCTCATCAGCCCTGTCGAAAATCTTCTCACCATCTAAGAACACCTGCAGGATCCCAGATACTCCTGGTGTGATCTTAATGGCTACATCCTTGCCACCTTCAGCAAAAAACTCGTTGGCCATCCAGGCCGCTGTAGCATGATACTGTCAAGGTACGCAGTAGATGATCTCCATTTCTACTTTTCCTTCTCCAGCCATATGCCCCCCTATGTAAATTAATAAAAGATCGATATTAAGAAGTCAGTTTACACGAATCACAAATCTCATGTTTTAACCAGTAGACTTTTGTGACGCCGAGTCAGCCTTAATAGACGGCATACATTGTTCAGTGCGTCAAAGAACCTCACCATGACATCCCAAAAGTTAGGTGTGCTTCTTCAGGCGTGGTCCTGAGATCGGCTACAGGCGCCCCATAGATCATCAACGTCACTACCGCCCTCTCTGAACTTTGGCGCGCCGGCTGATAATATTGGTATCGGAAGCATTCCTAGTTCGTAAGAGGAGAATCGATTTGGTATCCGAGATATTGAGCAACGACGAGATTATTAAGATGGCCAGGCGCAACGTCTCTCAGGGTGCCTGGGACTACATGGTGGGCGCGTCAGAATCCGAGACGGCCATGCGGCGCAATCGGCAGGCCTTTGACGAGGTGGCGTTTCGTCCCCGGGTGCTGATCGATGTATCGCACGTTGATCCTTCCACGACCTTTCTTGGTCAAAAGATGAGGATACCAGTGATGCTCGCCCCAATTGGCCACATGCAGTCGTTCACTCCCGGTGGCGCAGCAATCCCCACGGTAGCGGCTACGGAATTCGGAACCATTCACGTCATCAGTTCCACGACAGAACCCAGCATAGAGGATATCGCGGCGGCGGCGGACGGCCCCAAGGTATTTCAGCTTTACGTCCAAGGCGACTGGGAATGGACTAAAGAGATCGTAGGCAGGGCGATGGATGCCGGTCACGTGGCTCTTTGCCTCACAGTCGACACTGCGCGCTACAGCCGCAGGGAGAGGCCTATGCTGAGGGGCTGGGTTCCTCCTTCAAGAGGCAGGTCCGTCGACCCTTATTGGCGAGCGTCCGTCACATGGGAAATTATGGCTCGAATAAAGGGGCTATCACGAGGACTCCCCTTTATGGTCAAGGGCATAGCGACGCCTGAAGACGCGGTGATGGCTGTGGAACACGGTGTCGATGTCATATGGGTATCAAATCACGGCGGTCGGCAATTGGATCACGGCATTGGCACAATGGACATGCTTGTGGAGATACTGGAGGCCGTGGACGGTCGTGCGGAGGTCGTTCTTGACGGCGGAGTCCAGCGCGGAAGCGACGTTGTGAAAGCCGTCGCTCTGGGGGCTAAGGCTGTCGCCATTGGGCGACTCCAGGCGTGGGGGCTTGGAACTGCAGGAACCGCTGGCGTTGTGCGCGTGCTGGAGATATTGGAAGAGGAGATGCTGGTGGCAATGGGTCTGGTAGGCGTCACGTCCATTGACCAGCTAAGCCCGGCCTACCTACGTCCGGCCAAGGCCGTCACCCATCCGCACGAGATGAGTTCGTGGGTGAATATGCCAATCGACCGAATAACCTAATCTCGCTGAATTCTATTAGAGCCAGTTTGGTCCCATGGAGGCACTATGTCGGTCATGATTTTAGAAGAGTGGTGGAACACGCAGTCGGTGTCGTGGCCAGTTGACTGAGGTCATACGGTTGCGTGTATAGATAAGCTCTGGCGTGAGGCTCTTCAGGCATTAATGCAATGAATGCCAATACACTGGATTTACAATAAAAATAGTGGAATACGATTAAACTCCTGTTGAAAGGTGGAGCCAGTTTGATTAATCACAAGGTCGATGCTAGGTTCAGGTGTGATGCGTCCCGCTGTAAACTTAAAGAGGGGTCCACTCGCTTGCCCGACTGTCACGGCCAGATGTGGGATCTTCCGTATCAGTCCAATTGATGGGTAGCTACAGTGGGGCTTCACCGCTACTTTATATGCTCTCATGAGAAATCTGTCAACCGAATATTATTATTTTTGATTAATTCACCAGGAATTTATTGGGTTCTGTCCTGCTCTTTTCCTCGCATTTATTTTAGTCGGATACAACTTTAGCTTGGCGCTATTTAGCACCCCGATTCTTGAAGTGTTCCTTGAGGCCAACTAACTTGTTTTTCGCCTCTGTCAGGGCAGAACCATCAAATGGGTCCGGGTTATAGGCCGCTCTCCTTGCTGACACCTGTATCCACTTCAAGTCTTCCTTTTCAGCATCGCTTCCGTTAGTCAGGAGCAGGTTGTATTCACCTACCGTTTGCGAAGGTTCGCGTGCCGGGACACCTTGCTTTCTTAGCATTTTCTCTGCTTTAAAGTAGACTTTTAGCATATCTTGGCGGGCGTCACCAGGAAGTCCTGAGTAAGCCATACACGCCCTGCCTGATCGAAGCATTGGTGTGTATCGCTAAGCGGCGAAAGCCATCATCGAAATACTTAGGACGGCGATCACTGGCCCGAGGATCTTGATCAGTCGCTCCACTGAACCTTCGTCAAGCAGATCGCCTAGCATTCCCGGCGTGGAGCGCACAGAGCTGTAGATGTCTTCTGAAATGTCCGCGCTGAATATGGCTCCTATGGGCGATGAGTCGAAGAAGGTGCCACCCTCTCCATATTTGGTAGTTGAGGGTCACGGGGCACTGTCGAAGGGAACCCATCCTGAATCGCTAAAGAAGACCTCGGCCCATGCATGTCGGTCGCTCTCGCGAACCATGTAGGTGCCTGACAAGGGGTCGAATTGGCCTGGAAGGTAACCGGTAACCAGTCGCGCAGCGATGCCAGCACCTCGCGCTAAGAGCACCGTTGCGGTGGCGAGGTCCATGCCTGTTCCCTTGCCTTGTGATTCTATGAATGCGGTAGGCGTTAACGTGAGAATCCCGTGGTCGATGGCCTGCAGGTCGTATTCATAATTTCTGTATGCGATCTATGTCCGTGTATACGCCTTCAGTTATCTGACTCGCCACAGACTGGATGCTCTCAGAATCTGCGGGCAACCGACGGTAACGCTGCTCAATTCGGTTGGCAGGATCAGAGTTGCGAAGGTTACGCATACTGAAGTCTGGCAGCGCGGATATTACTCTGTATGTTTTGCCAGCAGCAACCGTGCGGGACCCGTCCTCAGCCAGAGGAATGGATGCCAGCAAAGGTGAGTAGCCGCTGAGGAATTCCTTATAGCCGAGATCCTGCTTAATGAAGAAGTTCTGGTTGTATAGAGGCCCCGATCGCAGATTCTTCGGCTGGGGCGCGGCGTAGATCGCTGTCGATACTTTCGAGCGTCGTGTTGCCCAGGCAGTGCGATCCTCGCGCCAGTCGCCGTTTGCGAATGTGTCGTATGTCTTATCACGCCAGTAGGTCAGCACTGGACTGCGGACCTGAATAACTAGTGGATCAATGACCGGACCAAGCATCTGTCCTTCAGAGCCTGCTTCGGTGTCTAGTTTGGTCGTTTCCGGAAGGTCCGGGTTGACCGGTCCGAGCAGCGTTCTTCCAGTGGATATGATGCCACGGGTCCCCTGCAACGTAGCCTCTGGACCCGGTGATCAGGTCGCCCACTCGCGCTCGCAGCATATGGTTGGAGTTCGTCCCCGAATTGTCCAGAAGCTCTAGTCCGGTAACGGGGTGGACCTCGGGCAGAACGAGAATTTCAGTAGGATTGTTTGTAGACTTGCGCCTGCGAAACATGCCGAAGGGCAAGCTGGTCTCCACCTTGAAGCTGGACAGGCGGTACAGCCCTCGCTTCAGGAAGGTGCATTGAGTCGTTACTGTGTGAGTGCCGTGACGGCCCAGCCACGCGAGAAATATTCCCCGCTTTTCAGACTCGATTCCTAATTTTTCGAAATCGTAGGCTGCGGCAACAAAGACTGCCGGCAGAATAGCACGGTTTTCCAGGTGGATTTCGAGGTCACAAAGATCGCCCGCCATGGGGCCTTCATATTTGCCTTTGCCCTGCCAACCTGTGAGCCTTCGATGAAAGCCTATGTTTCCGATAGCAAGCCACGGCAAGATCATGGAAATGATGATGATGCCCCAGAGCACAGCGTCGAACAGCAATAACCAGCCGACACGGGTAAACCCGGTAAGGGCGAAGAGCATTACTGCGACGACTATCAGACCTATGCCTCGAGGTCGTACCGAGATATGCATGGAGTTCTCCTAAACTGGCACTGTTACGGTGTCTAGGATTTCATGGATGATGTCGACGCTACTCATGTCAGAGCCTGGGTGGATGGCTATCCGATGAGGCAGAACCATAGGTACGGTCTTCTTGACGTCCTCAGGAATGAGGAAATCTCTGCCTTCGAAGGCTGCCCAGCCTTGAGATGCACTTTGTAAGAGCACAGTTCCCCTGGGGCTAACCCCTCTTGAAACCTGTGGGTGCTCTCGCGTGGCCTGGGATATGTTCACCATGTATTCTTTGACCGGTAGAGCGACCTTCACCCCCTTCACGGTGGCCTGCAATGCGATGACATCCTGTGTCTATAGCACTGGGGAGACACCTTGTAATGAGGTATCTGATCTCGAAAGTATCTCGATTTCCTGTGCAGGAGATGGCAGACCGAGGCTCATACGAATCAGGAACCGGTCTAGCTGTGAGTCGGGTAGTGGGAATATTCCATGGCTCTCCACCATGTTCTGAGTGGCGATGATTATAAAAGGCCGATGCAGCAGGTAGGGCTCGCCATCGGCGCTGACCTGGAATTCGGCCATAGCCTCTAGGAGCGCGGCCTGAGTCCTTGGGCCGGTTCGGTTGATCTCGTCTGCAATGAGAATATTCGAGAAGACCGGCCCTGGCTTGAACTCAAACAGGTTTTGCTGCATGTTAAATACAGACGTGCCTGTAATGTCACTGGGCAAGAGGTCGGGCGTGCACTGCACACGGGAGAACCTACCCTGGATGGACTGCGCCAGCGTCTTGGCCATGAGTGTCTTGCCAACGCCTGGTGTGTCTTCCAGAAGTATGTGTCCCTGGGCGACCAGGCCCAGCAATACGTAACGAATTGATTCTTCGGAGATGACGACAGCACTAAAAATATTGCCGATCAGGCCTTGCACCAACTGCTGAAAGTGCTGCGGATCCAAAACGTCCGTCTGAGTGTCGTCCCCCGTGCTCATCACCTGCGTCGATGTGGACATCTGTCTGTCCTCACTGGAGATAATATTTGGACAGGCTAGCTGCCCCGAACTGTTCCAATAAGATCGGATAAACCCCATCCGAACTCCTGGAATTAGTAAGTCGTAATCAATGTAATCTGGACGTCCTAGTAAATCCACGTAGGCGATACGTGACTTGGTAGGCGATAACACCCACTGTGGAAATATGGGGCTACGTTGGGTCGTTTAGCGGCGGAGGGGGTTTTCGTGTTGCGGCAGGTAGCGAGGCAGATTATGTCCCAGGCTGCTCCGGTACCGGACACCACACGCCCAATCCGCCAGGGCCAACCATCGATGGGCGGCTCTCCTGGGCGATTGAGAGCGTGTACACCTGCGACGACCTGGTTTCGGGCAACCTGGAGCGCACGGCCCTTGCTCCCAGTCGTCCAGCGAATATGAGGCTTCGGCTGTCATGGGACCATGGCGAGTGGGACTGTCCATACTGGTCAAAGAACATGAATATGTTCAGTTGCTCCCTAGTGGGTTGGAAGTCGGTGAGGTAGTAGCTTTCTCTGGTATTCACGTTGAGAATGGCCCACCTAATGGAGCCGTTTCCCTCTTCTGACGGCGTGACGTAGGCCACGAAAGCGCCGTCTGGAGACCAGAAAAAGGACAGAAAGCGATCACTAAGTATCTGCTCTTCTGTCTCTTTCTCAGTGTCTACCATCCACAAGCTGTTGTAGAAACCAGAGGCCCTGTCGAGGTCTTTGGCCAGGCCAATATGGCGACCCGCCGGGTGCCAACTGAAGGTTGCCGAGCCAGCCACCTCCGATATCATTCTTGCGCCGTATCCGTCGGTCTCCGCCACGAGAAGCCCCTGCTCGTGTTCGCTTAGCTCCCCGCAAAAGGCCATGCTGTTGATAAGGGGGCTCCATGATGGGCTCATGTACTGGGCCGACACTACCGGAATCTGCGCTGGCTCCAGGTCGTCTGACCTGATCAGGTAATGCAATTGGCCGGAGTGCACCAAAATGTACTTAGAGTCTGGTGACCAAGATGCGAATAGCGGTCCACCGCTTATTATTTGCTTGGGTTCGTCTCCCGTGATGACGCCGCGAACGAATAGCGTAAGGCCATTCTTAGGCATCTGGGCGACAAAGGCGAGGTTCTCGCTATCAGGAGACCACATGGCGTAGTGCGGCGTTTCCTGAGCGATGGCATCCGTTCCCGGCATATTGGCGTAGATCTCGCTCAGAGACTCGTCTGCGTGATCTGCGAGGCAGATTCTGAGACCACCGTGGCCGTTCTCGCCCGCGCCGTACCTGGATACGGCAACGAATTCGCCGCTCGGTGACCAGGTCGGCCAGGTAAACCTCATGCCGGCTGGCGTTATAGACCTTGGGCGACCGTTTGATGATGAGGTCAGCTGTACCCTGCCGTCGGGATCTACGAAAGCTATTAGTGTCATGCCATGAACCAGCTGGGCCTGCGATTGGCCACAATCTGCTCAATTACGTCTTCATCGTAAGGCAGGTCTATATCATGTCTGTGAAGTGGAGTGAGTGGTTCGCAGTCTATGGGCAGTCGCTCAGCAAGCTCGTTGTAGGCAATTTCAGCCAGCGCTGGGAGGGAAGCCACGTCCTCGGCGTTGTAACGAATCAACGTCTCTCTGGCTCCATGGTCGCCTTTCCTCCATTGACGCCAAAGAGTTATGGCGTCGTACCCGGTAAGAGCGGTCAGGCTGGTTGGCCTACCCACTTTCAGGCGAGACTCGATTGACTTAAGGCCACCGCTGTAGCCAGCCCGCTTTAGGGCGAATCGTAGATCTATGTGGGCCATGTCCTGGAACATACGGCCGAAGTAGTGCTCGACGTAGGGTAGGTCGAAAGACGTCCCGTTGAAGGTAACTACCAGGTCGTATTTCTCCATTGCTTCTCTGAGGTCATCCAGGTTTTCGTCATAAACGAAGGCGGAGTAGCCCTCAGAGTCCAGAATTCCTACCATGGTGATGTGGCTGCTGTCTGGCGAAAGACCAGTAGTCTCTATATCCAGAAAGGCCGCATTCGTTCGGAAGTCAGCGTACACGCGCCACATATCCCTGGAGGATAGACAGGAGTTGAAATATCGGGCGTTCTTCTCTTCCAACCTCTCCTGAGATTCCGATATCAGCGACTTCAGATAGTCCCGCTGCCCATCTATGCGGGAAGTTATGGAATCGGCAGCGATGAAGTCGTCCCAAGTCTGAACGCCCGATTGCCAAAGCTCCATCTCGGTGACTTTGCCGACTCTGGGCAGATGAATGAAGGTGTTAGTAAGCAATTAGTGGCATTCGACCCCGCAGGTGTATTTCAATCAATACTACGATTCGAGTGTAAGCAAACCTATTCCTCGTGTCTAGCAATAGAACAGGTAATTAGAGCCCTGCGCGAAAGTTTTAGTACTCGAAAAAAGGGGCGGAGCCGATACGACCCTGCCCTTTTTCACGAAAAGATCCTTATTTAGGAAACGTTAACACACACCGGCTTTACGCCATTGATGACGTAACCGAACTTGTTCCAGCGGGTTTCCATGGGCTGAAGGTTACCCTGCTCATCTTCAGCTCGCGCCACGATGGTGTAGTGTCCCTCGGAGGCTGGCGTCCAGCTGTAATTCCACTGCTGCCACGCGAACTCGTAGCGAGGACCCACCAGCTTGGCATCTTCCCAGGTATCGCCACCGTCACTGCTTACCTGCACGCGGTTGATGTGCCCGGAGCCTGACCATGCCAATCCGGAAACATTATGACTCTGCTGTACGAGGGCTCCACCGTCCTGAGGCCAGCTAATAAGCGACTTTACCTGTATATCCTCGACAGGGGTCTCCGTGCCGTCATCTTCCTCAATAAAGTAGCGCTCACCCTGGAAGAAGCTACGGTGTTTCACGGTAATCAACGATATGCGCTTCAACCACTTCACAGAGGCCATACCATACCAGCCCGGGACTACCAACCGAAGGGGGTATCCATGCTCAAGAGAAAGTGGTTCGCCGTTCATTTCATATGCCAAGAGAACGTTGGGGTTGTTGGCCATATCCAGAGTTAGGCTTCTGAGATACTGCTCTTTAGCAACGCTAGGTACGGGTTCACCGCCGTCCATACCCTCAAATAAGACCTCAATTGACCCGGACTTGATTCCGACTTTGGCGAGAATCTCGTAAAGCGGTACACCACCCCAGATGGCAGTGCTAATTGCGCCATTCTGGAAGGGATTGCCAGGTACTCTGGGCTGCAGGTCGCTGCGATTGTTGCCTGCACACTCCATGGTGATGGGAAGGGTCTGTTTGGGATATTGCCTGAAATCATCAAGAGAGAGTTCTAGTTGATTAGAAACGTTGCCATCAATGACAAGTTTCCAAGAGGCTGTCTCTTCAGGGGTTGGAAAAGAATAATGATTACGAACGTAAAAAAGAGGATTCGGCGTCAGCCAGCTTTGCAGGGTGCCTTGGGGCGTCTCGCCAATGAGGGGGTCTTCTTCGATTGGAACCAGTCCAATCTCGTCTGGCTGGGTACACAATGGCTCTTTTTCAGCCGTCGCGATCCCAGCCTGGGTACATGTACACTGTAGCATCATGCCCTCCAATACTAGGTATTTTGGACAAAGAGTCCTTGCGCATAATGTACCCCAGAGTCGCCTAATTTTCAAGGTACGACGCCATGAACGCCAATATGGGCATCGCATCCCCATATTAGTAACAGTCCCATGACACAAGAAAGCGCTGGCATTATACTTGTGCCGACTTTCTGGCTATTACTGTCGAGCCGCTAACAGATATCAATAAAACAGGAGGACCACATGCCTGCAGACATTCCGTCAGAGGAAGAGGTACTGACCTATTTCGATAAATTGAGCAACTGGGGACGTTGGGGCGAAGAAGATGAGCTAGGCACACTTAATTTCCTATCGGAAGAGAAGACCAAACGAGCAGTGGGACTGGTGCAGGAAGGGAAGACCATATCTCTGGCTCGCACCATATCGTGGGAGGCCGCTCCAGACGTCTCATCCATGCCGATTCACTACATGGTCGAGAGCGGAGAGGGCTGGGCCAGCGGAGATAAGGTATCGGCCAGGGCAAATCAGGCATCAACGGATTTCTTTGGACTGGTGTTCCATGGCCAGACTATTACCCACATCGACAGCCTTGCCCATTTCTTCTGGGAGGGAAAAATGTACAACGGCCGCCCGTCACACCTGGTGTCCACCAGCTTGGGAGCGACAGTAGAGTCGGTTGAGCTAGCTAAAGACGGCATCATGAGCCGAGGCATCCTGGTCGATGTGCCGATGATTCGCGGCATTGACTGGGTGGAGAGAGGCGAAGGCGTGATGCCTCAAGACATCTTGACCGCAGAAGAGCGATGTGGTTTCAAGATCCAGGAGGGCGACGTATTGTTCATTCGGACGGGCAACCTGCGTCGGCGCAACGAAGAGGGGCCGGTCAACCCAAGAGAGATGGGTTCGCCAGCCTGCCAGGCCGCCTGCCTTCCGCTGTTCCACGAGCGTAGCGTTGCCGTGATGGGCAGCGACACCGGCAACGACGTCATGCCCAGCCAATACCCCAGCATGTCCAACCCCATCCATCAGGTAGGCATTACGGCCATGGGATTGTGGATTCTGGACAATCCTAATTTGGAGGAGCTGGCTGAGGCTTGCAAGGAAAGAAACCGTTGGGAATTCTTCGTAACCATAAATCCGCTGCGCCTCTATAACACTACTGGCTCTCCCGTTAATCCTGTGGCCATTTTCTAACGCCAGCATTAGTAGAGAGGATCCAGGTCTTAGAAATCTCAACCCAATTCACCTACGTATAAAATAATGGGCTTCGGATATGATGTTGGTGTGGAACCCAGGAGTCTGCAAAAGGTATCCCCATCCGAAGTCCAAAGGAAACTAGGGTTAGGGCACAGGGCAGATAAAAGTACACGTAAGTAGCAAGGCTAAAAACTGGTGTTGAAGTAAAGAATGAGATTCAAAAATCGTCCCACGCTGGTTGCCGTTGTTGTCGTAGCTGCATTGGTATAGCCGCTTGCAGCAGTGACCCATCTGCCGCAGTTGCGCCCGCTCAAACGATAGAGGTGCCTCCAACGACCGTTGCCGCCGGATCAACAACAGTGCCCCCGACTTCGATATCAGTACCAGTGCCGTTAGTCACCACACCCACAAAATCACCCGATCCTACCAGCACATCAGTACCGCCAACAAAGGCTCCTGCGCAGACGCCTACGACTTCAGTGCTAACTGCCGCAACCGCGGTACCGTCGGCCACCGGGGTACCATAAATTTCAACACCGGAGCCTGAACCTGAGATTGAAGCAGTAGCTTCAGACATAGAAAAGTTCGTTCTTGAAAACCTGACCAGGCGAATGAAGTCTGTCGCAGCGGCACGCTAAATATGGGAGATGCGTATACTCACCTTCAAGGAAGCCGGGGAATTTGCTTAATTCTGTGAAATACACCCAGGCATGACGGCAACAATTACGGTAACTGAAAACAACTAATAGTCCGTGAAGTCCTGTATGGGCGCGAATAGATAAGGAATTTCGAGCATTCAGGATGCCTTGACACTGTTTTTCTGGCTATGTTACGTTCGTGCCACCTTACACATTGACGATTCTAATGCGCTGTTTTGGAAGGGCGGGGCTCTCCCAATGTCCATCCACGAGGTACAGTCAGCAGTGCACTTTGGATAGGTTAGACCCTTTTATGCTGGAGGAATTATGGTAGCAGTCCACCCTAGGGACTCCAGAAAAGAAGAACTAGTAGAGCTATGTGAAAAACTTGTCCAGGATCGGCGACTGATCATCGTCAGCAACCGCGGTCCTGTCGAGCACCAGTTAGCGGCCAACGGTCAGTTACACGGACGTCGCGGCACAGGCGGCGTGGTAACGGCCTTAAATACACTGACCCAGAACATAGACTTCACGTGGATAGCCAGCGCCATGGGCGAGGGCGATCGCGCAATCACCGAGTCCTCTGAAGGCGCTAGCATCAAGTCCCCGATTCCTCTCGCAGCATGGATTACGAGCAACGCCTGCAGCCCCTTTGCCTTGAAAACACAATCGTCAGAGTAGATAGGCTGGAGCCTAGCAAGAACGTGGTGCGAGGCTTCAGCGCCTATCATCTTCTACTGGAGCGCCACCCTGAGCTACACGAGAAGGTTACCTTCCTGGCATTCTTAGCGCCGTCCCGCGAGAGGGTACGCCAGTACCAGCGCTATGCCGAAGAGGTGGAGCAGCACGTTCAGAACGTCAACAAGACTTACGGTACGGATACATGGACGCCAATCCATACCTTCTATGAAAACAACTACACCCAGGCGATGGCTGGCCTCCGGCTGTACGACGTATTGCTGGTAAACCCGGTGATTGATGGCATGAACCTGGTGGCCAAAGAAGGGCCTGTCGTCAACACAAAAGAGGGAATGATGGTTCTGTCCGAGTCTGTCGGCGCGCATGACCAGTTGGGAGATAGTGCCCTATCTGTCTCTCCCACTGACATCGAAGGAACGATGCAGGCCATAAACAGCGCCATAGCAATGTCACCCGACGAGCGAAACAAGCGCTCGACCGACATGATCGAAGTGGTGGAGACAGAGGACGTGACGTATTGGCTCAGGCTTCAGATTGTGGACCTGCTGAACCTGAACTAATCCGTGATTCGATCAAGCAACTTTAGAAACTTGGCAACCTCTGGGACGCCTTCCAAGGTGTAGTCCGAATTCTCCAGAACAGTAAATGGAATGCCGTCCTGAATTACCGCCACCCCAATTCCCACTAATGCCTTTGTGTTGTTAAGGTTACGTAAGGCCTTCAGAGCGTCTACGTCCGTCGTATCGTCCCCCAAGAATATCAGCGTCTCAAGATCGTGCTCTCTGACAATCTTATCGATGGCGGAACCCTTGTTCACAGAGTTGCTGCCACGAATCTCCAAGACCATGTTCCCGGACAGTATCTCCATGCTCTGTATTTCCGGTACGGTTGCGACAGCCTGGTTCAAGAGGAGTCGGGCCTGTCCCTTGTCGGACGCCATGCGGTAGTGGATGGCCAGACTAAATTCTTTTGTCTCCCACACGATGCCCTGGTCATCGCCCAGCGGTTTGAGTCGCTCCACCATGGCCTCTGGGCTTATCGCAAGCTCCCTATCCTGAGGCAAAAGAGTGAGGGCTTCCTTATATAAGAACTCTATGCCGTGCTGTCCCACGTAAAGGATGTCGTCCATACCGACTCGGCTCTGGATGTCCCGGGCGGGTCGTCCAGATAGTATGGCAACGGTGTCCAGCTTGGAGGTTAGGTTCCGCAACGGAACGGGTATATCGGGGTGCATCTGGGCTGCGTCCGGCACGAGCACCAGTTCTGCCATGGTGCCATCGAAATCTAGCACCAGGCCTAGCTTGCCTGCCTTGATACTGCCGGACCAGGCATCTGCGTTGGCCAGCATATTGGGCGGCTGTTTGCTCATCGGATTTGACCTCGAAGGTTAACATGGCCGTCGGTTAGCGCCATTCTGAAAGCAGTGTATCGACTGCGCGACGAGTTAGCCCTGCGGTCAAACGGACCTTGTAGCCATTATGCTCAAGAGCCTTCGCACGATGAACGGCTGCCTCGCCAACTTCCTTGAGGTCAACGCCAGTCAAGCTCTTGCCGATTAGGACCGACTCGGCAGCAACTGCTCGCCAGGGAATCGGCGCTACGCCTCCAAGGGTCACTCGCACCGAGGTAATGGTGCCGCCTGAAACTTCCATGGCTATCGCGACGCTAGACGAGGCGAAGTCCATGCCCTGTCGTTCCTTGGCCTTCAGGAAAATGCTTTTGGTGTTGCCAGTCGTCGCGGGAATGGTCACCGAGGTAACTATTTCACCGGGAACCAGTACATTTTCGGCGGTGATATCGACGTCTGGGCCAGTGAAGAAATCTTCCACGGCCAGGTTTCGTGAATCGCTAGCAGACGTCAGTGTTATCGAGGCGTTCAGCGATATTAGCGCCACCGCCATGTCAGAGGGATGGACGATTACGCAGTCAGAGCCGCCAAGAATCGCATGGAACTTGTTCTCGCCTACCTGCGCATAGCAGGTGCTTCCGCCTTTCTTGCGGCAGTCGAAGTTGATGCTGCGGTAGTACCAGCATCGTGGCCGTTGGCAGAGGTTTCCGCCCAGGGTGCCTACGTTACGTATTTGCGGCGTCGCCACGGACTCGGCGGCCTGTAACAGCGCCGTATAGTCTCTGACAATGTCCGGATGAGACGCAATGTCAGAGAGGGTCGTACCAGCGCCAATCTCAAAGCCAGAAGAGGTGAAACTTATACCCTGCATTGCTTCCAGTTCGATGAGATTGATTAGCTTGTCGGGTCTCTCCACACCCTCTTTGATCTCATCCAACAGGTCAGTGCCGCCAGATATCAGAAACGCTGACGCATCCTCAGGCTGCACTAGCTGAGAGGCCTCCTGAATGCTGGAGGGATTTATAAACTGAAGTGGCTTCACTATTATTCACCCCTCTCTTTGCGATCCAGAGCGTCAAGAATCTTGTCTGGGGTTGCGGGTAGGTCGTGTATGCGTACACCGATAGCGTCGTATATAGCATTAATGATCGCTGGGGCCACGCCAATGTTGGGCGGCTCACCCAGGGCCTTCATACCGAAGGGCCCCACGGGGTCGTATACGTCTGCAAAGATGACATCGATATTGGGGAACTCCTGAATAGTCGCCCCCTTATGTTCCAGGAAGCTGCCATTCAGCGTGGCGCCGCTGCCGGGATCGGTGATCATCTGCTCGATCAGAGCAAAGCCCAACATCTGCGAGACCCCGCCTTCGACCTGGTTTATGGCCAACTGCGGATTGATAATGTTCCCAGAGTCGTGGGCCGCGACGTAATGGATGACGTTCACGTTTCCAGTAACCGTATCCACTTCAACTTCTGCGAAGTGCGCTCCAAAGGAGTTAACTATGTAGTCGGTGCTGCCGGGCGTGAGAGATGCTTCCGTTCGTATTTGCCCAGTCTTGGCGGCTACCTCAGCCAACGTCATCGAGGCTCCTCCGGTCTTGGGGCCTATGACGCCGTCTACTATCTGAAGATCGTCAGCGGACACGCCAAGCTGGTCAGATGCCGCTGCCAGGATTTTGGACTTGAGCTCTCTAGTGGCGTTCAGCGCGGCCTGTCCCGTAGAGAAGGTTGCTGTAGAACCAGAGGTAATAGGTGCGTCCGGAGTTACCCCTGAATCGCCGAATAGGACGCGGATTTTTTCGTACGCCACGCCGAGTTCCTGCGCGACCATCTGCGGAATTGCTGTGGAGTTACCCTCTCCCACATCCATGGTGCCCGCCGTGACCTGCAACGTGCCGTCCTCGTTCAGCGTCATCCACGCGTTGGTGGCCGTCCCCGGGCCTCCTCTATAGATGAACATACCCATGCCAACACCGCGACGCATAGTACCCGTCTGGTCGGCGTTTCGCTCGTGCCGGGTAGCCCAACCGATTGCTTCCGAGCCCAGATCCAGACACTGCCGTAGGCCATTAGATGAAAAGGGGATGCCACCTTCGATTGGCTGGGTATCGATGATATCGTCTGCCGGCGTGATGCGCTCGCCCGGCTGGCCCTCTAAACCCACGTGATTCATCTTACGGAACTCCAGGGAATCCATGCCGAGAGCATCTGCCACCTTCTCCATTGTGGACTCCAGCGCGAATTGCCCCTGAGGCGCACCCAAGGCCCGGTACGACCCCGCCGATGGCTGGTTGGTATAAGTCAGGTAGCCGTCGTACTGCACGTTGGCGCATCGATAAAGGTAGATCGCGCCCTGCCCTGCTCGCCGGATAACCCTGGGACCCGACGAAAGGTATGCGCCGGTATCCATGAGCGTCGTGGCATGGATGGCCGTGACTGTTCCGTCGTTCTTGACACCTACGCGTATGGTCGTCTCCGTGGAGTGGCGTTTGCGACCAGCCACGAACTCCTCTTCCCTTGTGAGCTCTATCTTGACGGGACGCCCAGCGTTTTGGGCCAGCGCCGCCACAATGGCAGCCAGCCTGGTCTCGTCCTTGTTTCCGTAGCCTGCTCCCATGGTAGCTCCGATGACTCGGACGTTATCGGGCTCTACTTGCAGCGCTGATGCCAGGCTCATCTTATCCGGGTGAACACCTCGACTGGTCTTCCAGACCGTAAGCTTATCGCCCTCCCAAGATGCGATGGCCGCCCTGGGTTCGAGGGCTGCGCTGGCGTGGGCAGGTGTTGTAAAAGACTCTTCAACGATGATGTCCGCCTCGGCGAAGCCTTCCTCTATGCTGCCTCGGCTCAGGACCATTGGCTCTCCACCAATCAAGTTTCCCTCTGGGTGAATGGCCGGAGCATACGACTTGATCGCCTCTCGGGGGTCTGTCACAAAGGGTAAAACTTCGTATTCGACCTTGAGTGCAGCGAGAGCCTCTTCTGCAGCGTGTTCACTATCTGCAGCAACAGCCGCCACCTCGTCGCCTATATACCGGACCGTGGTGCCCAAAATGGGAAGGTCAGGTGCGACACGTCCAGAAGGAGAGTTGAACGGCGTCAGGACAGCGTGGACATCGGGCAGTACCTCAGCCGCTGAGGTGTCGATAGAGAGGATGCGTGCATGGGAGTGAGGGCTGCGTAGTATCTTGCCGTGCAGCATATCAGGCACCTGAATATCGCTGGTGAACTTGGACGAGCCACTCAGCTTTTCCGGTAGGTCATACCTGCGAACGGACTTGCCAACGATACTGTATGTCATTGGACTAAGCCTCCGCTTGCAGACGCGCTGCTTCTTTTACGGAATCGATAATGCGTCCGTATGCGTTGCACCGGCAGAGGTTGCCAGACAGGCCGCTGCGAATTTCAGTCTCGCTGGGATCGGGGTTGGAATTCAGCAGTGCTTTGGCGCTCAGAAGGAATCCCGGCGTACAGAAGCCGCACTGCCCTCCGTCCTTATCCAGAAATGCCTGTTGGATAGGATTGAGGTGAGAGGCGTCGCCTAACGACTCAACCGTGGTGACCTCCCTGCTGCCGACCTGCATCGCCAGCATTTGGCAGGAGCAGACTGGTTTGCCGTCCACCAGCACGGTGCATGCGCCGCACTCGCCACGGTCGCAACCACGCTTGGCACCGGTCAGGCCCAGCTCATCACGCAGAACGTGAAGCAGCGTCCATCTATGGTCTATCTCAATATCATGGGAAGTGCTGTTTACATTAAGGGTTACATTCGAATTAAAACCGGACAAGTTTGGACCTCACTGAGCTGTAATACCGCCGTCAATAACGAGCTCTGAGCCCGTCATAAAGGACGACTCGTCGGAAGCGAGAAAGAGAACGCCGTAGGCCACATCGTCAACAGTGCCCACCTTGCCCAGGGGGATGCGAGAGACTGAATTCGCCAGTCCCTCGGGCGTGCCGATGTTTCCAGCAATCATCTCGGTGTCGATAGGTCCGGGATGAACAGAGTTCACTCTTATGCCGTCCGGGGCTAGCTGAATGGCAGAGTTCTTGGTGAAGAGGCGAACACCGCCTTTGGAGGTTGGATATGCGCTTCCCCTGCGACTGCCCACCAGGCCCGCCGTCGATGACAGGTTAATGATGGACCCGCCGCCAGCATCCCGCATGGCCTGAATGGAAAGCTTTGTTCCGAGGAAAACGCCCTTCGTGTTGACCTTCATAATGCGGTCCCATTCATCCTCGCTGGTTTCCTCTATAGGTGTGTTGCTGTATATGCCAGCGTTGTTGATCAAAATATTTAGCTTGCCAAAAGTTTCTATGGCTTTGGCTATAGCGTTCTTCCAGTCGTCCGAGCTAGTTACGTTTAGCTTGACGAAAAGGGCCCTGCCACCTGACTCATTAATTTGCGATTCGACCTGTCGGCCTTCAGCCTCTAGCAGATCGCCTATGACTACTGCCGCGCCCTCTTTTGCAAAAAGGATGGCCTCAGCAGCGCCCTGACCACGGGCTCCGCCACTGATCAAAGCTACTTTGCCTTCTAGTCTCATCATTCCTCCTATCATGCACGGGGCACGTAGATTCGGTGCCGTCGTGATTCTAGCACTTATCGCGGAGCAAACAAAAGTACGGTTATGCAAAAAAACCTAATGCAAATTATTGGAAAAGTATGAATGGGCTTGACTCGAACAGTCGTTCTGTTCTAATATGTTCTAAACGGCAGACTTGAAACGCGAGGTTGAAGTCATGACCCAGGTTCTAAAGAATAACATCACTGCACAGATGGCCATGCCAGGAATGCCTAAGCCGGTAAACAATACTGTTGCGACCTGCTGTGAATTGACTCCAGGTCAGGTGGTAGTTTATGTCGGCAAGATCATGGGCGGGCCTGGATTCGGCACCCGCGGCATCGTCAAGCAGGCGCTACAGCGCAAGGCCGTCATAGACATGGGCAAGCATGGCACCTGGAACGTGCCCTACTTCTTCCTCACGCTTCCGCAACCAGAAATTCAACAGGCCCTCGCCGCCTAAATTAGCATTGTGGTTCGACTGGAAGGTCCGGGCAATCTTCGGTCTGATGTGTGCGAACTTTTTCGCATGATTCCGAACACGATTCACACTTAATTTTAATCGAACACTTCAGAATTCGTCTGTAATCTCTTTCCCAAAATCAGTTAAGGGGCCGCTGCATTGAAAAAAATCCCAACCAGTTCAATTAACGTTAAAATCGTTGGCGTAGGCGGTGCCGGTGGAAATGCACTTCTTCGTATGCTGAAGGGCGGGCTGACCAATGCTGAGGTCATTGCTCTTAATACTGACGTTCAAGCCCTGAAGAAACTGAAGGAAATACGCTCATTTGCCATAGGGCCCAATGCGACCAAAGGCCTCGGCTCAGGCGGCCATCCTGATATTGGTAGAAAGGCCATACGGGAAAGCATCGAACAGATTGGGATCATGCTCAAGGGCTCTGACATGGTCTTCATCGCGGCTGGCATGGGCGGCGGAACGGGGACTGGGGCTTCTGCCACGGTTGCCGACATCGCACGCAAGCAGGGCGCCCTCACTGTGGGAGTCGTCACCCTGCCCTTTTCCTTCGAGGGTCCAAGGCGAAGGGCCATAGCAGAACAGGGCCTCTATAACTTGCAGCAGAAGGTCGACACGTTAATTACCATCGAAAACGACAGGCTATTGCCTTCACTCACACGTAACTCGTCCCTTGAAAGTGCGCTCACGGCAGCGGACGAGGTATTGCGCCAGGGCGTGCAAGGCATTACCGACATCATTACTGTACCGGGCATGATCAATGTCGATTTCGCTGACGTTAAAGCAATCATGAGCAATGGCGGCCCCGCATTCATGGCGGTCGGCGAGGGCAAAGGCAAGTGGGCATCCGCTGAGGCAGCAGAGATGGCCATATGCAACCCTCTCTTTGACGCTCCTGTGAAGGGCGCGTCAGGAGTTCTATTCAACGTTACGGGTGGCAATGACCTAACCTTGGCGCAGGTACATGAAGTGGCAGATGTCATCCGCAGAACCGCCAAGCCTGATGCGAACGTCATTTTTGGCGTAGTGCAGGACAAGAAAATGAAGAAGCGCGTAAGAATAACGCTTGTGGCCACCGGCGTAGAGTCGCCAGTCACAAGCGAGGAGCCTGCTGCTGTAGATCGATCGTCAGAAAAAGTGGCCCCTGCCATTAATGATGGCGTGCAGAAGCTATTGGACTCAGTAGTAACTAATGGCCACACGCTGGTTGGAGTAGGCGAAACTCGTAAGCTGATCTAGCCGAAGAAGCCGTTCTCGATGTGCTCCGCGATTACGCCGGCTACCAGTTCAGGCCTCTGGATAGGCACGTCGTGAACGCTATCTTCCATCCAAACGGTCTTGCTGTTCGGGATAAGTTTCGACGCCTTTGCTATAGAGTCTTCCCTGCGATTGCGCCTGTCGGCTACGGAATCGTTGTCCTTTTGCCGCGCTGGCATTATTAGCACTGGACAGCTCACCTGCTTGTACAATTCGGGGGGACTGTGATCCCATAGCGCCTCTATAATATGAATGTGATTAGCCCGGCTGAGTCTGGACGTAATGGTGCCGTCATCTTGCTGCCTGAAGTTCGAGCGCAATATCTCGATGTGCTGAGGAGTTAACATTTCCGGGGGTCGCCAGGTTTTTGCGCGCTCCTCCAACTTCTCGAAGGTCATGCTTTCCCACACCGGGGGCGCCATGTCTATCTTGGCCTGTTCCAGCGTGTTACCAGGGCGGCCTGCAATGTTGATCGTCCCGCCGTCCACAAAACCCAGACCCTTCACCTCGTCTTGATGAGCCACAGCATATTCCAGGGCAACGTCGCCGCCCCAGGAATGGCCAAAGACTAGCGGCTGCTGAAAGTCCAGGAATCCGATGAACGCATGCAGGTCGCTGACAACCGTAGGGAAATCATAGCCGTCGCCGGGCGTGTCACTTTCGCCGTGACCTCGTTGGTCCAGGGCTACGACCCGATTGTTGTTCACCAGGATTGGCGCAACCATGTCCCAAATGTGTGATGTGGAGGCCAGGCCGTGAAGCAGGACGACAGGTTGTCCCGTTCCACCCCAGTTGCGGTAGTGAAAGCTCAGGCCGTTTAGCGTGACCGTTTGGTCGCGCGGGGACTCCGACATAGTTATCTCCAGGAAACGTATGCTGCAAATAGTTTGATGGGGCCGTGAGTGTCAGTAGCTGGTCATTCCTCTTCGGGGCCCTGCCGTTGGCTCTTGAGGAACTCTTCTAATTCTTCGACCATCGCATCGGGGTCTGGAATTTCGTCTGAAGGCGGACTGGAGTGCGCAGCGTCGTGCCTCTGCTCGAGGCGTGTCACGTAGGACGACACGTCCGGCTGCTTCGCGATGACCTTGTTCACCTCTTCCAGGTAGGCATCGCCAGCTAAGCGCAACTCTTCCAGATCGACTTCGACATCGATGAGACTGCGTAGCCTGGTTAGGAGGGCGCTGCTGACGCGAGGGTCCGGCGTCGTGTTCACATAGTGCGGGCAGTGTCCCCATATGCTGGCGTAGGGAATGTCGAGCTTTGAACAGGCGTCCATGAAGGCCGTATGAATGCCTGTTGGACCCTGGTATCCAGAGTTTCTAATGCCAAGCCATTCAGCCTTCTGCGTAAGCTCCGGGGAACTGGCGCGGCCGGTAATGCGTGGTTCGCGGGTGTGGGGAACGGCGTCCAATAGCGCCCCTAAAGAGACGATCAGCTTCACGCCATACTGCTGGGCAATGCCCGTCAATATATCCGAATAGGCCCGCCATTTGAGGTTGGGTTCTGTTCCAACAAACAGGATGAACCGGCGACTCTCTTCTTCCGGTGCGTAATAATAGAGGTCGTTTCGCGGCCAACGGATGATGCGTTCGCCTTGCCGGTTGGTCCGAGTCTGGGGCCGAACGTCCGTGAAGTCGTAGAACTCCTCGGGATCGATCTCGGCGAACTTCTTTGCTGGTAATTTGCGTACCAGGTAGCGAACGGCGCGTGTCGCCGCCTCAGCAGCATCAGGCCAGCCAGCGAAAGCTACAATCATGGTTGGGAAGTTCTGCTCAGGGGTCTCGTGTACTATCAGGCCATCCATATTCATCCCCTTGAGGTGGTTATGATAAATCTTAACATCTACCCGCGTTTATGCCAAGTCTGCTTGGCTTGGCACTGCGACGGATAACATTCAATTTTGCTTCAAAGGGTCGTGATATACTGCCCGTGCATTCCCCTTGCAATCAAAGATCGCTGTTTTCAAGACCGCCCAACTTAGGAGCATTGTTTTGGCAGATAAAATTATTGGCGTAGCTATTCCAGCACCTGATCCGCAGTCGGTACTCTCCTCGATTCGCAGAGCCGAGGAGATGGGCGTGAATGCGGCTTGGATGACCTCCGGTGGAGATGTCGGCGATGCGCTTACTGTCTTTGCGGCCGCAGCGGCTCAAACAGAATCAATACTGCTGGGCACTTCCATTATGCGCTCGTGGACCAGACATCCTATTGTCGCCGCGCGTCAGGCCCAGACCATTGCAGGAATCGCTCCAGGCCGCATTAGATTGGGCATAGGTCCAAGCCATAAAGGCAGTATGACGCAGACCTTTGGTGTGGACTTTACAGAGCCTCTGGGTCACCTGAAAGAGTACATTCAGATTCTCACAGGGCTTTCTCATGAGGGTAAGATCGATTTCGACGGCAGGCACTACTCAGCACACTTCGCCATGTCTGCCCCTACCAACGTCCCCGTTATGGCATCGGCATTGCGCACGGCGTCCTTTGAGGCTTGCGGCGAATTAGCGGACGGGGCCATCAGTTGGGTCTGTCCGCTGTCCTACGTCCGGGATGTGGCACTGCCTGCCCTAAAGGCTGGCGCAGAGAGAGCCGGCAGGCCAACACCGCCTCTTATCGTGCACGCCCCCGTCTGTGTAACAGAAGATTTGGAGGCTGCTCGCAACGGCGTAAGAGAGCAGCTTGGCTATTTCCCGACTACGCCTTTCTACGCCCGCATGTTTGAACGCGCAGGTTTCGCCGAGTCGGACCAGACGGGATGGACGGATGAGATGCTGGACTCGGTCCTAATAGCAGGCAGCGAGGAACAGGTTGCCGAGAAGCTGAACGAGATTTTCGCATGGGGCGGCTCAGAGGTACTGACCAGTGTTATCACCGTAGGCGATTCTGAGGCCTCCCGCGAGCGAACCATGAAGCTCATCGCGGAGGTATCGGCGTCTTGACCGGCCATAGCATGGAGGAAAAAGTCTTTGAGTGAAAGTGTAAGATTTGATGGTCTTGAATTCGCCTCTGTGGAGGTCACCGAGCGCACGACGTGGATCTTTGCGGAGCTTACGGACAAGAATGGCCTGAAAGCGACGGTCGAAATCACCAGCGGCCCCGAGACGGCAATGGCCGTGAAATTGCTGCCGGAAATGCTTCAAGCTCTCGCAGAAGAACCCATATTCAAAGACGAGGACGTGCAATCGCGACTTGGCCTATCTGACGGCGAACTGCAGCAAGACAAGGCAAAAGCAACTGCCATCAGCGGGTTGCGTAGCGCGGTCACGGACGTACTGGCGCAGAAGCACGGCCAGTCGATCACCGAGTTCCTCTGTGGCAACGTGCAGGACAGCGTGCCTCTATATGGCAATATTAATCGGCATTTACTGACGCGGGAGCGCACACCGGACGCGTTCGCCAAGGCAGCTTTGATGGCTGTCGAAACCGGATTCACTACAATAAAGTGCGCGCCGTTTGACGAGGTTAGTCCGCCTTCGACTACAGATGCCATACTAGGCATTGCGAACGTTGGCATACGCCGTGTAGCCGCCATTCGGGCCGCCATCGGACCTGACGTTGCGATACTGGTTGACTGCCATAGCCGTTTTGAACTTCATACAGCTCCCCTGGTTGCGGAGGAGCTAGCCAAGTCCGGCATAGGTTGGTTTGAAGAGCCTGTGGAGCCCACTGACGACATGGACGTTCTGATTCAAATCGCCGGTATTGTCAGCATGACAGTCGCTGGCGGTGAGGGTGGCTACGGCCAACAGTGTTTCGATGAGCTCATCAAGTCGGGTGCCGTCAAAGTCATAATGCCGGACATTAAATACTGCGGCGGTGTGGCCGAGGCCCGGCGTGCAGGCATCTCTGCATTGGCTCTGGGAGGGCAGGTCTCGCCCCACAGTCCTTCGGGGCCGATATCCCTTCTGCAAAGCGGTCACGTAAGCGCTGCCTTGCCAGGTTCAATGCCTCTGGAGCACGCAGTGTACGAAGCGACTTGGCGGTCAGAGGTGTTATCCCCGTCTGAAGTTGTCAAAGACGGCCGACTAACAATCCCATCAGGTCCAGGGCTGGGAGCCACGCTGAACCAGTCGCTGATCAACCAACGTGGCAAACGCTGGAAACCGTAGCTCTGGTTAACCTGTCTACGTTAGCAGGTCTATCGCCAAGGCCATCATTATCTTCGTGCCACTGAGCAGGCTGGCAATGCCCACGGACTCATCTGTGCCATGAACGTGGCTTAGCATGGGATCGTCGTCCGGATGTGATCCAGAGAAGCCATAGGTAACCGTGCCAAGCGGACGTGTGAAGCGCGAGTCAGTGAAGCCTGTGCTGATGGCAGGGACCCACTGGATGTCATTTCGTCCCAGAGCCTTGGCGGTGGCCTCTTGTATACCCCGCGAAAGGTCCGTATCAAATTCTGACGAGTTTGGCACAGCCATATAGTCAATCTCATAGCTGACTCCAGGTATGTCCTTCAGAATCTCATCAAGCTCTCCCCTTAGATAATCCTCGCTCTGGTGCGGCAACGTGCGCACGTCGCAAGTAAGCTTGATGGTTTCCGGAACGCTGTTGGATTTTATTCCGCCCTGAATGATGGTTGGTGTGACGGTCATTCGGGACAGCGCTCGCATTATTGAAGCGAACCTGGGGTTGTCAGGCTCTAGCTCAGCAATGATCTCATCAACGTTGGCCGCCGATGGTTTATGCTCAATGGCGAAGTTAGACAGGTAATCGAATAGGCTGGTGGAGGTATCGCGCTGGGGTTCGTAGCTCTCCATGCTGCCAAGCACCTGGCTTAGGCGGTACATGGCGTTGGTGCCCTGCCACGGCGTCGAAGCGTGGGCGCTGGTGCCCTTAATCTCGATTTCGACCTGCAGGCGACCTTTCTCTCCGACTCCCAATATATAGGTTAATCCGCTGGGTGAATCAATCGGCGTTCCCCCGCCCTCGTTCACGGCGAAGGGTGCCTTGAGCTTTTCGGGATGGTGCTCGGCCAACCAGCCGAAACCGTATCCGCCTCCGTGTTCCTCATCCGCTCCAGAGACGAATCCAAGTGTGTCCTTGAGCTGAATCCCGTTTCTCTTCAGCAGGCGCATGGCGTATAGCTGCGCCGTGAGGAGGCCTTTGCAGTCAGATGCGCCGCGGCCGTAAATCCTGCCATTGGCTATCGTCGCGCTAAATGGCGGATAGGTCCACTTATTTTCCTCTTCTACCGGGACAACATCGGTGTGTGACATGAAGAGCAGGCCCGTGTCGCCGGAGGTGCCAGGTATGCTTGAAATAATGTTACCGCGATTTGGGGAAGCCTCCAGAATTTCGGACTCGATGCTATCTACTGCTAACCAGTCTCGGATGTATTCACAAACCGGCGTTTCGTTGCCGGTGGGCATAAACCCGGTGTTGACTGAGGGGATTCTCACCAATGCCTGCTCGAGAGCCACGATCTCGTCGCGCTGAGCATCCACCTGTTCAAATAACTCATCTAGTGTTGGCATCGAAAGCTCCTCTTAGAATAAAGCGTTTGAATGGCTGCCTAGGGTTTATCGAAAAGATAGGTGGCCATAAGTAGCGCTGCGATAGTTTTGGCGTCTTGAATCTCGCCGAGCCTGATTAGCTTGTCGATATTGGCAAGGGGCGTTCGGATGATTTCGATGGACTCGTCGTCGTCCGCGCTGAGCTTGCCGGGCACCAGGTCCTTGGCCAAGTAGGCGTAGAGAAACTCGGTGCTGAATCCGGGTGCAGACCAGAAACCACCCATGGTACGCAGATTTCTACTGGCGTAACCAACCTCTTCCTGTAGCTCACGCTGCGCGCTATCGTCAGGTGACTCACCCTCCTCAACGCCGCCAGCAGGAGCCTCCAGAATGAACTGCTCCGTGGGGTAGCGGTACTGGCGCACCAGCAGCACGTTGTCGTCTTCATCAATCGGTATGATGACTACCGCCGCGGAATGCTCCACGACTTCGCGTACAGACTGGCGTCCGCTGGGGAGCAGGACCGTGTCAGATCTTATGTTAATTATCTTGCCCTGATATATAGACTGCGACTTAATAAGCTTTTCAGGGTCCATGCTCATCTCCGCTTCAATAGATTCTTATGTTGGTTGGCTTTAGTTAAAGGTTTTCCAGGCCCAGGCGTCGAGTCAGGGCAGCGTAGAAAGTGCTGGGTGCATGAGCTCTAAGAAACCGCGTCGTGTATGGGCTGCGCTTGATCGTAACTACGTCGTCTGGTTGTAACTCCATATCTGCAAACCCGTCCACGCTCAAGACAGACTCGTGCGAATGGCCCGCGTGCAACTCTATGACCGAATAGTCCGGGAGGATAACGCCGTTACTGAGTCCTGTGTGTGCCGCGACCGGTTGAATCAGCATGGCCCGGGTTTCCGGGTACATTATGGGGCCGCCCGCCGAGAGCGCGTAGCCTGTGCTGCCCGTAGCCGTGGAAACGATGACAGCGTCCGCCCTGTAGCTGGTGAGAGCCACGCCATCGATGGTGGTCTCAATGTCGAGAAGTCCGCTGACGCCCGCTCGCCCAACGACAACCTCGTTTAGTGCGTGCAAAGTAAGCCGAGGCTCAGAATCCGAAGGCCCTAAGACCGTCGTCTCCAGCATCATTCGTTCTTCTACTCTGAGGCCGTCGTTCAAGTAGTCGGGGAGTTTTTCAATCACATCCTCGACACGAATCTCGGCCATAAATCCTACTCGGCCCATGTTGATGCCGACCATAGGGATGCCATAAGCGGCAATGACCCGCACAATTCGAAGTATGGTTCCGTCGCCGCCTGCAACCACAATCACGGACGTATCCGACAGAACATCGCTCTTGTTTTCCAGTTCGCTGGCCGCGCATTTCCAGTAGTCCTTCGGCAAATCAATGGACTTCTCAATCGTCTCAAGCATTTCAGCAGTTCCTGGCGATTGGGAATTATAAACAAGCCCTATCATGGAGCCACGTGCCGTTGCAAGAGATGATAAACGAACTGATGATAAGGGGCAGAGGTCATTTTAGAGACTATTCGATTGTGAGATATTGGCATAGTCATAAGGATTATTTATACACTTTCGCGGACCCAGAGGCAGTCTAGCATCGGGTCTATGGAGTGTCAACGAACTAGGAAATCAGTACGTCGGCTGCGGCTCTGGCCAGGTTGAGAAGTGGCGTTGGGTATATGCCGAAAAATAGCGTTGCCGCAAACGAGACGCCTACCGCCAGACGCATCGGAAATCCAAATCCGATCTTGGTATCGGACTCTGGCGCAGACAGGTACATGGCTTTGACCACTCGCAAGTAATAGTAGGCAGATACCACGCTGTTGATTACGCCTATGACCACAAGCCATGCCAGTCCGCTGTCTATGGCCGCGCCGAACAGGTAAATCTTGGCCCAGAATCCAACGCTAGGTGGTATGCCAGTCAGCGACAGCATAGACAGGGTCAGGACGGCGGCCAGCAGCGGAGCGCGCCTACCAAGTCCTGCGAAGGCATCAATATGGTCGCTCTTGGTGTGATGGGTGATGGCTATGATTGCGGAAAAGGCTGCCAAGTTGGTTGCCGCGAAGCCTCCAAGGTAGAAGAGCATTCCGGATGGCCCAAGGGTAGCGTCGCCTGACCTTGCCGAAACTGCTGCTAGACCCATCAGTATGTAGCCAGCGTGGGCCACAGTGCTATAGCCCATCATTCGCTTTATGTTGTCCTGCTTGATCGCTACCAGGTTGCCCAGCGTCATGGAGAGCGCGCTGAGGATGGCGAATATGGCTCCCCAGTCCAGGCTCAGGACATCTAGTGGGAACGCTACATAGAAGACGCGAAGTATAACTGCGAACCCGGCGGTCTTGGATGCTACGGAAAGAAATGCCGTAATTGGGGTAGGTGAACCTTCATAGACATCTGGGGCCCACATCTGGAAAGGCACGCTGGCAATCTTGAAGCCGAAGCCAGCGATGATCAAGACGATGCCAAACAGCATCGCGTTGCTGCCGAAGGGTGTGCCCGCTGCCAGACCCATTTGCGAAAGGTGTTCCGCTATTTCAGGTAGCGACGTGGTTCCTGTGAAGCCGTATACGATAACCATTCCGTATAGCAGCACCGCAGAACTGATCGCACTCAGGATCAGGAACTTAAGTCCAGCCTCAGTGGATTTGACGTCCCGATTGAACGCCGCCAGAGCCGCGATAGGCAGGGCCGTCAACTCTAGCGAGATGTAGATCGTTATGAGGTCCGTCGTAGATGCCAGCAGCATCATGCCGGTGGCTGAGAACAGAATAAGGGCATAGTACTCGGCCTGGAATCTCTCGAACTTCTTTACGTAATCGGTAGACGCCAGAATGACCACAGCTACTGCCGCCAGCAGCACGAACTTTAAGAACAGGCTGAACTTATCCACGACCAGCGTATCGAACAGCCCTGGCATCTGGTCCGGGCCGGTGCTGGCGAAGCCCATCCACAGCGATATGCTGAAGGTTAGAGGCACGATCAGCCCTATGGCAGCTATGGCCGGGATGACGCCCTTCCGTTTGACCACCAGGTCTACGAGAATTATCAGCGCGCCAAGAGCAGCTAGGCTTAGCTCAGGTGATAGCAGGTAAAGGTCGTGAATACTCATTTAGCTAGTTCAACCTCGCCTGCGCCACGCGTTCCAGGGAGTTAGCGATAGGCTCGATGCCGCTGGCGAAAACGTCAGATATTATGGACGGGTAGACGCCCACGACTATGATGGCAATGATAAGCACGGCGATGGGAACGAACTGCATGCCTGTCGCGTCAGTAATGTCCTCGAACCTCTCCTTGATAGGCCCGAACATCACCCTCTGAATCGTCCATAATATGTAGCCAGCCGCGAAGACGACGCCAGTGGCGCCGATTACAGTAGCCAGTGTCCAGACCTTGATAGTTCCAAGGAATACCAGGATCTCCGCGGCGAAACCACTAGTGCCAGGAAGACCAAGAGAGGCCAAACCAGCGACCATCAGTGCGAGCGTAATAAAGGGCATGCGCTTGGCCAGTCCGCCCAGGTCGGGAATGTAACGTGTGTGGGCCTTGTCATAAATGAAGCCCACCAACAGGAAAAGCAGTCCAGTGATGGTGCCGTGGGTAAACATTTGCATGGCAGCGCCCGTCAGGCCCAACGGCGACACGGTTCCAGCTACACCTGCCACAGAGGCTAGCCCCAAAACCACGAAGCCCATGTGACTTACGCTGCTGTAAGCGATGAGTCGTTTCAGGTCCGTCTGCCTGAAGACTACCACCGCGCCGTAGACGATGTTAATTACGCCAGCCGTCGCCAGTAGCCACGCAACGCTGGTGACAACTTCCGGGAACATGCTAATGGACACACGTATCATTCCGTACGCGCCCATCTTCAGCAGTACGCCAGCCAGCATAACGCTTCCAGCGGTCGGTGCGTCTGTGTGCGCGTCGGGCAGCCATGTGTGGAACGGCCATAGCGGCAACTTCACTGCAAAGGCGACAAACAGAAGGGCGAACACTACACCTGCTGGAAGCAAGAGGTTCGCACCCGCAATGGCGGCAGGCAACTCAGTCATGTCGAAGGTGCCGGTGGAGAAGAAAAGCACAAGGATACCCACCAGCATTAGCGCGCTGCCAAACAGGGTGAATATTAGGAATTTCATCGCTGAGAATTCACGCTTGCTTCTGGGCTCACTTCCCCATATAGATATGAGGAAGAACATGGGCAGAAGCTCAAGCTCCCAGAAGAGGAAGAAGAGCAGGAAGTCTAGAGATATGAATACGCCCATGACGCCGGTTTGCAGCGCCAGAAGCCACATGAAGTATTCGCGAACTCGAAGACCAATTCGCCATGACGCAAGCACCGCGACAAATCCGAGAAGGCCGGTGAGCAGCACCAAAGGCACGCTTAAACCGTCCACTCCCATGAAGTATTGCACAGCGAAATCTCCGCCGCCACTTCCAGGAATCCAGTCGCGAATTCTGTCGATCATCTGTACCCCACCCTTGGCGGAGTCGTATTTTGCAAAGATGACGACCGTTAATATCAGGTCTGCTGAGACGATAAGGGCGGCGAAGGTTCGGATCAGCTTATCGCCCCTGAGTAGTAGGGCGATCACGATTGCCCCTGCCAGAGGCAGGAAAACCGTTAATGTTAACAATCCGGAAAATTCCAAGCTAAATCCTTATTACCTGATGAACAGGAACACCCCGAATGTTAATAGAATACCGATTGAGATGGCCATGCCATAGGTCTGCAGTTGGCCGGTCTGGGTCTGACGAATGGCCGAACCCGTGTTGGCTCCGAACCATCCGATTAGTCGCACCGTACCGTCCACGATGGACCGGTCGAACCAGTCAGTGACGTAAGCGATGCTGCCGTAAAAGACTTTGCGAACGAGGATGTCCTCGTAGAGTTCGTCGAAGTAGTACTTCCGCGAAAGCAGAATATACAGTGGTTTGAATGCGCGCCCCACAGCCTCTGCCGATATCACCTTGGTCTGGTACATCAGGTAGGCAAGAAGAATTCCTGACAGTGCTACCGCGCTGGAAAATGCAGCCAGCGGTTTGTTAAACGCCGCTGTCCCATGCGCTCCTTCGTGGAACGCAGGACCCGATTGCATAAACTCTGACATCCAGTGCATGGGCACTATGCCCAGGTCGGTCAAGGGATTGGCTACGAAACCAATTACGACTGCGGGCACTGCCAGAACCAGTAACGGCCATGCCATGACAGCAGGCGACTCTCCGAGATGAAGGCCGCCGCCATGAGCCTGAGCTTCAGGATCTGCCTCTGACCCACCTCTGAAATCACCGTGGAATGTCATGAACAGCGCACGGAACATGTAGAAGGCTGTCATGAAGACCGCAATAAGGGCCAGCCAGAAAACCAGGGTTCCGATGAAACTACCGGCACCAAAAGCGTGAGCGAGGATCTCGTCCTTGCTCCAGAAACCGGAGAAGGGGAACATACCGGAGAGACTCAGGCTGCCTATCATGAAAGTGGCGTAGGTTATGGGCATGAACTTGCGAAGGCCGCCCATATATCTCATGTCGAAAGTGCCGGTGGCATGGTTGACGCTGCCTGATCCCAAGAAAAGCAGTGCCTTGAAGAATGCGTGCGTAAACAGGTGGAATATGGCCGCGCCGTATGCACCAACGCCCAGGGCCAGCATCATGTAGCCCAACTGGCTTACCGTCGAGTATGCCAGCACGCGCTTAATGTCATTGGAAACCAGTCCCATAGATGCGGCAAAGATGGCAGTGATGCCGCCGATTATAGCGACCACTCCCATGGCGACTGGGGCCATTTCAAAAAGCGGGAAGAACCTTGCCACCAGGAAGACTCCGGCGGCTACCATCGTCGCGGCGTGGATCAGTGCGCTGACCGGCGTGGGACCCTCCATGGCATCTGGAAGCCATGTATGCAGCGGGAACTGGGCCGACTTGCCCATGGCCCCTGCGAAGATGCCCAGGGCAACCCACTGCGCCATGGTAACCGAGATTAACCCGGCATCAACGGCGTGGTAGATATCTGTGATAACAAAGGGATTTAGGCCGTTAGACGTGAATATCTCTGAGTTGAAGAACAGGAACAGAATCGCCAGCAGCAGTCCCAGGTCCGCGAAGCGTGTGATGATAAAGGCCTTCTTGGCAGCAGCAGCTGCCGATGGTCTCTCGAACCAGAACCCGATTAACAGGTACGAACCCAGGCCGACCAGCTCCCAGAACACGAAGATCTGCAAAAGGTTGTTGGCCAGAACCAGGCCTATCATGGCCATGGTGAACAGGGATAGGCTGGCGTAGTAACGTGTGAAGCCGCCGTCGCCTTTCATGTAGCCGATGGAGTAGATGTGCACCATCAGGCTGACGCTGGTAACGACCATCAGCATCACCGAGGTCAGCGGGTCCATCAGAATGCCGACCTTGAACTCGAACTCGCCAGCAGTGAGCCAGCTATACAGACCGAATTCCAGGTGGCCATGGCCGCTGATCGTGCTGGACAGCGCCCATAGGGAAAGTACGAAGGACGCGCCGACGGCCAATATCGCGACAACGCCTGCCAGCTTCGACGCTGCGCCAAGCATCGGCCTGATCACGACAGCGATCAAGATAAACGACGCCAACGGCAGGATTAGTATTAGCCAGGCTGCGAGTTCAGGCATCCCTTATAATTTCCTCAATATTTCGTCGGCCACATGTTCGCGGCCTTTAGGAACCAGGACTCGGAACGGCACCCGCTCGCCCCAGCTCAGGATATCGCCCTCGGGAATGATTTTTGTGGGCAAACCATCGCCCTCTAAGACGTCTTTCCACATCTCAGCAATCATAAGGTTAGGGGCTTTTCTGTAATCAACCCACATTTAGAAAGTTCGTCCTAACTTTTCAAATCAGCAGCGTCAGTCACGTAAATGCTGGAACGCTGTCGGAATATTGCCAAAACTATGGCCAGACCCAGAGCAACCTCTGCGGCCGCCACTGTGATGATGAAGACCGAAAATATCTGACCGGTCAACAGGAATCGTGCGGCAGTGTCGGCGGTGGTCTGCGGATCGTTGCCAAGTGAAAACGGCACCACGTAGCGCGAGAAAGCTACGGCCGAAATGTTAACTGCGTTGAACATAAGCTCGAGCGACATGAGAACGGTAATGGCGTTCCGCTTCGTCATGGCACCGTAAAGACCTATGGCGAAAATAATCGCTGAGACTATCAGGAAGTTTTCGAGATTCAAGTTAATCCCTCTCCCTAATAAGGGCTAGCGCGCCGATAATGGCCGCCAGCAGCACAACGGACGCTACTTCGAAAGCGAGAACGAAGTCCTGCAGAAGCAACTGTCCTATCCAGGGCACCGTGTTGGAAAAAACAGTGGCGATGCCGTTCACCGTGGCTGTGGTGAAGGTCCCGGCAGCCACCGCGTTATCTAGCATGTTCCAACCGGTGTCTTTGATGACGAAAATAGCGACCGCCGCAAACAGTACGGCGGCGATGGCCATGGGCACTCGCAGTGTATTAGACGGGCTGCCCTCTTCGACATCCCGAGTCATAAATATCGCAAATATAATAAGGACGGAGATCGCGCCGACGTATATAAGGACTTGAATGACGGCGAGAAATTCCGCTCTAAGTAGAATGAACATTCCTGCGACACCAAGAAAGGCGACGATCAAAAACAGCGCGGACCTGAACAGGTCTCGAAGCTGCACGACCGCAAAAGCTGCCACAATCGTGGAAACGGCGATCATCCAGAATATGATGTCGACTATTAGCGTCGACTCTGTTCCCTCACCTAGCATTATCGCTGGGTCCACCTATCTTGCTGTTCTTCTATGCTGGGCTTTTCGTGTCGTCCGGCCTTGGTCCAGTCCATCACCTCTTCAGACTTGGGGTCGAATCCCTGCCCTTCAAGTTGGGGCCGGAACCAGGTGCTGGGCCGTTTCGGTGCGTCGTTCAGGTGTTGCTTGTCAATCACAAGGTCTCTGCGGCTATACTTGCCTTCTTCGAAGCCGCTACCCATGTGCAGCGCGTCGTAAGGGCAGGCCTCGACACATAGACCGCAGAACATGCAACGGCCCATGTCGATATCGAAGACATCTAATACGTACTTATCGCCCTCATCGACGGCCTTTTCGCTGGGGTGCGTCACGATGCGAATGATGCCCAACGGACAGTACTTGGCACAGCTGGCGCAACCGGTGCAGCGCTCCTCGTACCAGCTGAACTCCTCGCCTCGGAAGCGCGAGTGCTGCGGCATGGAGTCGGGCACTGATTCCAGACTCAGCATGGCCCTGATGGCTTTCTTAGGCTGTTTTAATGCGTAAGTTATTGGATTAGTTCCTGCCATCTTGGCCAGCCCAATGAGACCGATCTTCCGGTCCGGGTACTGGTGAAGCGTGAACATGCGACCGGGCTTGAGCATGTTCTTCATGGTTATGGTTAGACCTTTCGCAAGTCCTAATCCGTACATGCTAATCTGCCTCCGCGTACATGTTGGCCAAAGGCGACGGTGTAGGAACGGGCCGCTCCCACTGCTTACGAGCGAAAAGTTTGACCATGGCGACTATCGTTACGATGGCGACGCCCCAGTTGATGACGCTCATGAGCCACAGGTCGCTGCTGGTCAGCGCCCCCGTCTTCTGGTCTTGCAGTAACATGACTTCTATTGCTACTGCGAAGATGTTTATCAGGGCCATGGCAAACAGGCCCTTCCACGCAAATCCCATAATCTGGTCGATGCGGAGCCTTGGCCAAGTGGCCCTGACCCACAGCAGAGTGAACATTATTAAGAAGACCTTTGCCAAGAACCAGATCTGTCCGGGAATCGGCCCCCAGCCGTTAGTGCCGCCCAAGAAAAGGACAGTGGTCATGATGCTGGTTACCAGCGGAGCCATAAATTCGGCCAACTGGAATATGGCGAACTTCATGCCGCTGTATTCGGTGTGGTAACCGGCTCCTAATTCGGATTCGGCCTCGATCTGGTCAAAAGGCGTGCGGCTCATCTCGGCAGACGCCGACGCGATGAATACGAAGAAACCCAGCGGCTGAACCAGCAGGAACGGCACCGATTGCGCCCGCACAACTTCGAATAGCGATAGTGAGTTGGCAATCAACACGACGCCAATTAAACCCAAGGCCATTGGAACTTCGTAGCTGACTAGCATGGCCACACCGCGCATGGCGCCCAGCATGGCGTACTTATTGCGGGAGGCCCAGCCGCCAGCCAGGACGGCAATGGTGTTCACCGAGGTTACGCCGATGATAAACAGCACACCGATATTTAGATTGCCCAGGGAAGGACCCGTGCCGTCGGTGCCGAAAGGAATAACGGCTACAACCAGCAGGGCCGGTACAAGCAGAATAACCGGAGCAATATTGAAGACAAGCCGATCTGCCAGGGCCGGAACGGTGTCCTCTTTGACCATCAGTTTGAGCACGTCGGCGATAGGCTGTAGCAGTCCGTAAGGCCCCCATCTGTTGGGACCTAGTCGTGCCTGCATTCGGCCTATTACGCGCCGCTCAAACCAGGTGTACAGACCAGTGCCCATTACCATAACGTTGATGACAACAAGGGCGATGAGTCCGCCAGCTAGCGTGAATGCCAGCCAGTCCAGCGCATCGGGCAGTAACCAGTCAAATATGCTGTAGACGTTTTGAAAATTCAGCAAGCCGTTCTGGAAAAGGTCCATTAGCGGTCTACCTCCCCCAAAACAATGTCGATGGAGCCGAAGATGATAATCAGGTCACTCATTTTCCAGCCGATCAACATGTCACGCAAGGTTGTGATGTTAATAAAGGAAGGCGCACGCACGTGGCACCGGTATGGCGAGATGCCGCCGTCGCTCACGAGATAGAAGCCTAGCTCGCCCTTGGGAGACTCGACTGATGCGTAGGCCTCTCCCACAGGGGGCCTGATGAAGAACGGCGTCGCAGTTCGAATCGGACCTTCAGGTATGTCTCGGATGCACTGCTCAATAATCTTGACGCTCTCGCGCATCTCTGTATAGCGCACCATGTAGCGGTCGAAGGTATCCCCCAGTGCGCCTATGGGTATGTCGAAATCGAGCCTATCATATATCTCATAAGGATGGGCCTTACGTAGGTCCCACTGCACACCCGACGCTCTGAGCATAGGTCCAGTTATGGAACCGTTTATAGCCTGTGCGTCAGTTAGCAGACCTACACCACGGGTGCGAGTCAACACGATCTCGTTATCACTGATCATGTTCTCGATCTCATCCAGGTAGCCGGGCAGGTCCTGTATAAAGGTGTTGAGAGCCGGCCAAAACTCGGGAGGAGCATCCTGGAGAACGCCGCCCGGTCGCATGTAACTCAGGGTAATACGAGCACCACACAGCATCTCGAACAGGTCGAGGATACGCTCGCGCTCCCTAAAGCAGTACATCAGGGGAGTTGCCAGAGCACCTAGGTCGTTCAGAAGGAAGCCCGTTGCCATCAGGTGGCTGGCTATGCGCTGCAGCTCTGCGCTAATCACGCGGATGTATTGCGCGCGCTCAGGCACTGCAATGCCAGCTAGCTTTTCCACAGAGCTGACGTAGGCCAGGTTATTAGACATGCTGGCCGTATAATCCATCCGGTCAGTTAGCGTGACGATCTGCACGTATGTACGGCCCTCGGCTAGCTTTTCGGAACCGCGATGAAGGTAGCCCATTATTGGCTCTACATCCACAACAGTTTCGCCGTCGAAGGTTACCCTTAGCCTGAACACACCGTGGGTGCTCGGGTGCTGCGGGCCAATATTTAATATTACTGGTTCTACTTTAGGATCAGGCATCGATGTCCTCTGGTCGGTGCAGACCTTCGTCCTGACCCAAGTAGTCTTTCCGCAAAGGATGCCCTGGAAAACCCTCCCACAAGAGGATGCGCTTTAGGTTGGGGTGACCATCAAAGCGAATGCCCATCAGGTCCCAGATCTCCCGTTCCTGGAAATCGGCTCCCTGCCAGATGCTAACAACTGATGGCACCGCTAGTTCATCCCGTCCGTAACAGCGCGACTTGATGATCACGCTATGGTTATTCCTCATTGACAGCAGGCGGTAAACCAGCTCGAAGGACTCTATATAGTCCACAGCAGTTACCGATGTGAGAAAGGAGAAATCCAGAGTGTCGTCTTGATTGAGGAAATTCGCGACGTCCAATATGGATGCAGGAGTTATCCTGACATCGGTCTGATTGGAGTCGATAACCGCTCCGGGTACCGATTCATTGATGCGGCTTGCGACTTCGCTGCCGAGGAGGCGCCTAGTCATGCTGTAAAGGCCACCTCAAGGCTTCCTGGAAATGCTGTAGCGCTTGATCTTCTCATGCAGCTGCATGATGCCATACAAAAGAGCGTCGGGCCTCGGCGGGCATCCCGGCACGTAGACGTCCACAGGAATGATGTGGTTCACACCAGGCACAACACTGTAACTGCCGTAGTAGGGTCCGCCGCTGGTAGCGCACACACCCATGGAAATTACCCACTTGGGTTCTGCCATCTGCTCATATACGCGCATGATCGCCGGTGCCATTTTCCAGGTAACGGTGCCTGCGATGATAATAAGGTCCGCCTGTCGGGGAGAAGGTCGAAAAGCCTCCATACCGAAGCGGGATATATCGAAACGGGACATGGCGCTGGCAATCATTTCGAAGGCGCAACATGCCAGACCAAAGGACAGCGGCCACAGCGCCGACTTACGTCCCCAATTCACTAGCGCGTCTATAGAGGTCACGGCTACGTTGTGCTGCAGATTATCCGGTACCTCTATGATCGGCTCAGACAGAGCGTCCTGATGCGTTGTTTTGAGATGGTTGATGATCTGACCCTCATCTCGGTCAACACCCCAGGTCTGCTGGTGCAGCGGGATAGTCAGGCTTGGGCTCTTGGGAAGATTGCCGCCCTGCATTAGGTCCATTCCAGCGCCCCTTTCCTCCAGGCATAAAGCCAACCAACGATAAGGATAGCTATAAAGACGACCATCTCTAATAAAACGAATACTCCGAATGTGCGAGACAAGTAGCCGAAGTTAGCGGCCCAGGGGAACAGGAAAACCACTTCTACATCAAACACTACGAATATTAGTGCAAAGCCGTAGAACCGGAAATTGAATTGGCTCCAACGGGTGGTGATTGTCTCGAAGCCGCACTCGTAAATGCTCGACTTTATGGCACTGGGTACTCTTGGTCGAATATTGACCATTGAGAGCATCCAGGACATCATCAACATCCCGGTTGGAACTGCTACTGCTAATGCTGCAAATATGGCTATAAGCCCGTATTGCCGGAAATAATCATCTATCATAAATCCGCACTTGAGAAAGCCGAATTAACCGCGCTGAATATAGCATATGGCAGGAAACTAATGCAAGTGAAAAATACCACAATCAGAATCCTCTCGACCCCTTAACAGGCGGCTGGGAATGCTTCCAAACTTCCTTTCGGTCTTGTTGACACCAATGTTCCAGAATGCTAGGATTTGCCATCGCAAAGCTATGCAGCCCCATTAAAACCGTGTGCAGAGCCTTACAGTGGGATGCATACGATCATTCCAGCAGGTTGCTTGGATGACCAACCCTTCTATAAATACATCTGAATATCAACCCGATAGCCTCCCCGGTCTATTCCTACGCTATAGGTCTCAGATCGCGGCCGCGCTGCGGGAGGAACTACAGCCTCAAGAATCCTCGGGTGACGTCACCGCCGTATATGACATGTTGCGCTACTACATGGGGTGGGCGGGCACCGATGGCAAGCCCATAGTCGCCACCGAAGGCAAATTCCTGCGGCCAACCCTTTGTCTTTTCGCATGCCAGGTCACCGGCGGATCCGTGGAGCAAGCCATGCCTGCGGCCGTTGCCTTGGAACTCATTCACAACTTTTCACTAATTCACGACGATATTCAAGACCAGGACGAGACTCGCCACCACCGCAAAACGCTCTGGCCACTGTGGGGCATTCCCAAGGCGCTGGTTGCAGGCAACGTTCTCCGGGTGGTCGCCGACTCCTCCTTGAAAGAGCTGGTTCGCAGGGGAGTTGAGCCTGACACGGCGTTAGGCGTAGCAAGTCTTCTTACCGAAGCATACCTGGAGATGATCGAAGGCCAGTACCTTGATCTCTCCTTCGAAGGACAGCCAGACCTGGGCATGAATGACTACTTGGGCATGATCGCCCGCAAGACCGGAGCACTAATACGCTGCGCCTTCACCATGGGCGCGCTAATCGGCTCTGGGGATAAGGCAACAGCCGACGCCTTCCGTGCCAGCGGCAAAGCACTGGGGTTCATCTTTCAGGTGCGTGACGATGTTTTGGGCGTCTGGGGCGACGAGGATACGACGGGCAAACCGGTCGGCGCAGACATTCGCCGTAAGAAGAACTCTTTCCCTGTTGTTCACGCCATGTCTCAGGCCAAGGGCGCGGAGAAAAAATCCCTTCTGGATATCTACAACCAGGACGAAGTCGCGGAGAGTGACGTTGACCGCGTGCTGCAGATCATGGAAAAGGCTGAGACTCGTGGCTTCGCACACACCATGGCCACGGAGCACGGCAAGGATGCGACTGACGCACTGAAATCGATAGAACTGGAACCCACCGCGCGAGCGGAAATAGACGAGATGATCCACTTTTTGCTGGTACGCGAACACTGATGATCAGGGAATCAGGACTTGGGAGTGTGTGCTATGGGTAGACCACTGGAGTTGGCCCTTCGAACAGGTTGGTATATAGTTAAAAACAAGGTCAGGGGCAGAAAGCGCTTCCCGCTGGTCACCATGCTGGAGCCTCTGGAGAAGTGCAATCTGGCGTGCGAGGGCTGCGGGCGCATCCGCGAGTATGAGCGCGTGCTGGACAGGACTCTGTCTGTCGAGCACTGCCTGGAAGCGGTAGAAGAGTCCGGCGCACCCATCGTGTCTATAGCCGGTGGTGAGCCCTCTCTGCATCCGCAGATCGATGACATTGTGAAAGGCATCATAGAGAAGAAGAGATTCGTATTCATGTGCACCAACGCTCTTTTAATGGAGCGCATGATGAAAAAGATACCGCCTTCGAAATACTTCTGTTTCGTTGTGCATATGGACGGCATGGAAGAGGCCCACGACAAGTCGGTATACCGCAAAGGTGTGTTCCAGATTGCCATGCGCGGAATTCGGAAGGCGCTAGATGAGGGGTACCGGGTCACAACAAACACCACAGTCTTCAATGGCGTGGACGAAAAGGACATCGTAACCATGTTCAAGATGCTCACGGACATGGGTATCGAGGGCTGTATGGTCTCCCCTGGTTACCAGTTCGACACCGTCCCCAACCAGAACCTGTTCATATCACGGCAAAACGCTCGCAAGGTTTTTAGGAACATCTTGGACCCCGCGAGAAACATTCGTTTCTACAATAATCCGCTGTACCTGGATTTCCTACGAGGCGACCGGGAGTACAGCTGCACGGCATGGTCCAACCCCACTTATACGGTGCTGGGCTGGCGTGAGCCCTGCTACCTGTTGGGCGACCGGCATACGCAGGACATCAATGACCTCTTTAGCGAAGAGATGTGGTCGGAGCGCTACGGCGTGGGCAATGACCCTCGCTGCGACAACTGCCTTATGCACTGCGGCTTTGAATCGGCTTCTATATTCGGCGTGTTCGACAAGCCCACGGACGCACTGCGACTAATAAAGAAAGGTGCCGTGCAGAACAGCGGCATCGGGACAGCTTAGCTTGGAGTACCTCCATAAATGATCGCGATTGCAGTCGCTTTCGAGCGAGAGATTGAGGACTACCTGATTGCAGGCGGCTTTCGATCGGTCGAAAATCATGATCGCCTTCGCTTTTATCTTTCGCCGACGATACGTGACGTGGTTGTGGTGACAGGCGGATGCGGTCCACAACTCTCCAGCGAAGCCGCAAAGCTTGTTATCGAAAAGTATCACCCGAAACTTCTGCTATCAGTTGGATACGCGGCAGGTGCCATGCCGGACATGGTCCCCGGGGATGTGTTCGTCTGCAAGAAGCTTATGAGTCTCGCAGGAGAGGCCTTGTATTGGGGCGCCGATACGGTTCTGGAAAAACAGGTAGCTGAATCGGTCCTGCCTTATGACCAGTGGAACGATATCGATGTCCGTTGGGGTTCATGCATAACGATCCCTATGCTGGTCTCGGGAAGTTCTATGAAGGAGTGGCTTGGAATCAATTTCGACGTTGACTTGATCGATATGGAAAGTTACGGCATCAGCGAGGTAGCAGAGGCGCGTGGCATTCCAGAGCTTATCATCAGGGGCGTATTCGACCCTATGGAGCAGACGCTGCCTCTCTTTGTGGCCCAGTCGCTGCATGATTCGGTGACCAGGACAGCAATTAGGGCCGCCTCGTACACCATAGCCCATCCCTTTTCCTTTCGAAGCACCCTGGCGCTGAAAGATCAGGCCAAGCGGGTCACAGAATCGCTGAGCCTCTTTCTCAATCAGGTCACCTGCACCGGTGAATTGGCGGATGCGATTGATCTTTCGGCGGTGGTGGCAGCCAGTTGAAAGTCAGCGTAGATACGTCTTCAGAAAGCGTCATAGAAATGCAGAGTGCCATTCTTGACAAATCAATCCAGATTAGTCACGACTATCTGCTCGACGCGCAACACCCAGATGGCTATTGGTGGGGAGAGCTTGAGACTAACCCTACTATGGAAGCTGAGTTCATTCTCCTGAACTTCTTTCTGGGCATCGAGGGCAAGTGTCGAAATCGCAAACTGGTCAATCATATTCTCCTGAAGCAGCGGGAAGATGGGACATGGGGCCAGTACTTTGAAGCCCCTGGCGATCTGAGCACTTCAGCGGAGTGTTACTTCGCTCTGAAGCTGTCTGGTGTGTCTGCCGACGAACCCAACATGATCAAGGCCAGGGACTTTATCCTGTCCAAGGGCGGCATTCCTAAAGCCAGAGTGTTCACGAAGATATGGTTCTCTCTTTTCGGCCAGTGGGAGTGGAAGGGCGTGCCGGTTATGCCGGCGGAGCTCATGTTCATTCCGGACTGGTTCCCTCTTAATCTCTATGATTTTTCCAGCTGGGCCAGAGCCACAATAGTACCGATGCTTATTCTCATGGACCGCAAACCAGTCCACGAAATCCCGGACTGGGCAGCCGTCGATGAGCTGTTCCCTCTCTCAAGAAGAGACACCGACTACTCGATCAAGAGGCCTTCCAAGCTGATCGGTTGGGAATCGCTTTTTTATGCCAACGACGTAATCCTGCGCCAGTGGGAACGCATCCCCTGGAAACCCACCCGAGGGCAGGCCGTTCGGCGCGCCGAAAAGTGGGTCGTGGACCATCAGGGGACGGACGGAAGCTGGGGTGGCATACAGCCTCCGTGGGTCTATTCGCTCATGGCGCTGTTCGAGCTGGGATACGATCTTGATCATCCCGTGATGAAGAATGGGCTTGAGGGGTTTGAGTCTTTTGTCATCGAAGAGGAGGACACCCTGCGAGTTCAGGCCTGCGTGTCGCCTCTGTGGGACACGTGCCTCACTATGATTGCGCTGCTGGACTCGGATGTAAGTCCTGACCATCCATCTCTGGCCAAGGCTGGCAGGTTCCTCATCAACGCCCAAATTCTCAATGGAGGCGACTGGCAGGTCAAAGCCAAGGGTACTCCTCCGGGCGGCTGGGCCTTTGAATTCGCCAACGAAAAGTACCCGGACCTGGACGACACCGCCGAGGTCGTGATGGCCCTTAATAAGGTCAATTTGGGCAGAGATGAACACGGAAAGAGCGAGGCCATTGACCGCGCGCTGAAGTGGCTAATGGTAATGCAAAGCTCTAATGGCGGCTGGGCGTCCTTCGACAAGGACAATTCCAAAGGTCTGATAGCCAAAATACCTTTTTCTGATTTTGGGGAGACAATCGATCCTCCGAGTGTGGATGTGACGGCCCATATTTTGGAAATGCTGGGGCAGTTAGGTGTCCGTTCAGACCAGCCTGCTGTCAAAAAAGCCATGGCATTTATCATGAACGAGCAGGAATATGATGGTGCTTGGTTTGGACGCTGGGGGGTTAACTATATTTACGGTATAGGCTCAGTGCTGCCAGCTTTGGAGGCGTTGGGCACAGATATGACCCAGGAGTTCGTGAATGGAGCTGTGCAATGGCTCGTTGATCATCAGAACGAAGATGGCGGCTGGGGCGAAAGCTGCTCTTCGTACGTCGATGCCGCATACCGAGGGCGAGGCCCGAGCACCGCGTCACAGACGGCATGGGCTTTGATGGCACTGTTGTCCGCCGGCAAAGGCAGCAGTCGCTCTTCAAAAATCGGAATTGAATATCTGCTATCGACGCAGGATTCAGACGGAACATGGAGCGAACCCTATTTCACAGGAACAGGATTCCCGGGTTATGGTGTTGGTCAGGCTTTGCCAGATTACTTGAGACCTGAAGACCCTGGATATCAGGGGAATGAGCTTTCCGCAGGCTTCATGATCAATTATCATATGTACCGTATCTACTGGCCTCTGACGGCATTGGGTCGGTACAGAAGACACCTTAATGGCGACGACCGGGCAACAGAATGCGGGATTGTTGCGCCAGTCAAAGATACTATCGGCATAGAAAAGCCTAAGCGAAATAGATTGAAACAATTCATACCGATGTGGTAACGTTCACTTTGACCGTTCTTCACACGGCGGTCAGGAGAAATTGGAAATGAAGGTACTACAAGAGGCATTATTCAAGGCGTGTTTATTCACGCTGGAAGTCGACGTTAGATCGGCGGCGATGCCAGAATTCTTCGATATCACTGACGATGTGGAAGAGTTCGTTAAACAATCCCAAGTGCAAAATGGGTTCGCGGTTGTGTTTTCAAAACACACAACGGCGGCTATTGTCATACAAGAAAAAGAGCCTCTGCTGTTGCAGGACATGACCAGCGCAATCGAACGATTTGCGCCGCGCAACCAGCATTACAGGCACAACGATTTCGAAGTGCGGACTGTTCACATGCACGAAGATGAGTGCCCCAATGGTCACTCGCACTGCCAGCACCTACTTTTGGGTGCCAGCGAAAACGTGCCGTTGGTGGATGGTAAGCTGACGCTTGGTGAGTTCCAGCGCATCTTTATGGTAGAGCTGGACGATCAGCGCGAATATCGCCAGGTTCTTGTACAGGTAATGGGCGCATAGGTCGGTTCCTGACACAGGCTAGTCCATAGCAGTGATTCTTAGCTAATGCAGGCCTCGTCTGAAGCGGCGTTTTCGGGGGAGATATGGGCACCGAACTGGAACAGGCCTACGACCACTGCCAGGCAATCGCCAAAGAGCACGCGCGTAACTTCTACTATGCTTTCCGCACGTTACCGGCTCAGAAACGCAAAGCCATTTACGCAGCATATGCCTTCTGTCGTCTGTGCGATGACATCTCTGACGAAGAGCAACCTCGCGACGAAAAGGACAGGCAGTTCGCCGAGACTCGCCAGAGCCTCCTGAACTCACGGGCTGGCACTGCAACAGGCCCCACCTTCTCTGCCCTGGGCGACGCTTCTGACGTCTTTCACATACCCTTTGAGTACTATGAAGAGGTCATCGAAGGCGTGGAGATGGACTTCACCAAGACACGTTTCGCTGATTTCGAAGAGTTGCGGGAGTACTGCTACAAGGTCGCTTCCGTGGTTGGGCTCATCTGCCTCGAAGTTTTCGGATACGATGATGATTTGGCGAAGCAGTATGCCATCGAACTGGGACTTGCCATGCAGATCACCAACATACTACGTGACGTCAAAGAAGACGCGGAGCGAGACCGAATCTACCTGCCTCAGGATGACATGGCTCGATTCGGTTACACTGAGCAAGACCTGATGAACGGTGTCGTCAACGACTCATTCAGGGCACTCATGGCCTTCGAGGTTGATCGTGCCAGGTCTTTCTTCGACAGTTCTGAGAGGCTATTTCCGCTGATTCATTCCGATGCCAGGTCGTGTCCCACCATGCTGCACGCTACATACAAAGGGCTTCTTGACCGCATCGAGGCCTCTGGCTACGACGTATTCGAGCGGCGCATCAGCCTGAGCAAAGTAAAGAAGCTCTCACTGGCTGCGAAACTCTGGGCCGCTACCTATCTGCCTTCGCTTCCGCCGTCGCTGAACCGGAAGTAGGCGCGGAACTCGTCCTATGACAGCCGCCCATGCACTGATCCTCGCCCCCTTTACTGAAAGCCAACTAGCCCAACTGCGTTCGGTTATCGAGGTTTCCCACGAAAGCTGGATGGACACTCGTCGGCTATACGATCCCGACGAGTTGGCGCAACGGCTCTTGAAGGGAAACTCCTCTATCCTCGTCATTGAGTCGGACTTCGCTTTCGAAGAGATGTTCCAACAGGTGCCTGACCTCAGATTTGTCGGCATATGCAGGGCGGCGACGAATCATGTCGACGTTGAGGCTGCGACCGAAAGCGGAATACTTGTGGTCAACGCACCGGGGCGGAATGCTCGGGCAGTCGCTGAGCACACCCTGGGCCTGATGCTAGCGCTGGCACGAAAAATACCACGATCACATGAATACGTGGTGGGTGGCCGATGGCAAGACCCGACGGAGCCGTACATGACTCTGCGCGGAGTTGAACTTTACGGACGCAACGTTGGCATTTTCGGTCTGGGCGCAATTGGCCTCATGGTCGCGGAAATATGCCATGCTTTGGGAATGAACGTAATTGGATACGACCCTTATGCCGATGTTATTCCGGAAGGGATTCGTAGAGTTGAGCTTGACGAACTATTGATGAGTTCGGACTTCGTAAATGTGCATATGCCGTTAACTCCGGAGACTGAAGGTATGCTGAATTCGGCGCGCATAGGAATGATGAAACCGACGGCATTTCTCGTTAGCGCATCTGATGCAGGCGTGTTTGAAGGAAACTCCCTTGTGGACGCCCTAAAGCGAAAGAGTATTGCTGGTGCCGCTCTCGACGTTTTCGAGTCGCATCCCATTTCGCCGCAGAACCCGCTGCTGGCCCTGGACAACGTGGTGCTCACTCCCCACATAGGCGGCGCAACGGAAGAGACAATCGAACGCCATTCCCACATGATGACGGACGACATTCTTCGCTTCCTGAACAATGAAATTCCCGTTAATCTGGTTAACCCCGGTGCCTGGAAGTCGAACCAGAAGCCGAAGAGGTCTTGAGAAGGTGAGCAACGGACCAGTCCTGGTAGTTGACGCCGGCTCCAGCAGGTTGCGCTGTCACCTGTTCGATAGCGACGGCTCAATCGTCTCGACGTCCGCCGCTGAATGGCCGTACCTGGTTGAGCCTGACGCCTCTTCGATGGCCAAGGCCTTTGACACCCGGTTGTTGTGGCAGGCTGTGGTCATGGCCATCAAGCAGTGCGCCGATGACGCACCTGACCATATGGAAGCCGTGGCGTGCGTAGCTGTGACAAGTCAGCGGCAGGCCGTAGTCTTTATGGACAGCGAGGGCAAGGAAATATACGCTTGCCCCAACATGGACCTGCGGGCAGTATTCGAAGGAGCAGCCATAGATAAATCCCACCGTGAACAGGTATATGCGGTAACCGGTCACCTCCCTTCATTTCTTTTTGCGCCAGCCAGGCTGCGCTGGTTTCAGGAACAGCAGCCAGAGGACTACGCCAGGATAGCCAACGTTTTGACGCTGGCTGACTGGCTAGCTTGGCGACTCACCGGTGTTCTCACTAACGAAATGACGTTAGCCGGCGAGGCTGGTCTGCTCGACATCGGCGGTCGCCACTGGTGCAACGGGCTGTTAGGTGAACTGGGGCTGGATAAACAGGCGAATAGGCTTGTGAATGCTGCCGACATTATTGGCCACGTTATGCCTGATGTAGCCCAGCAACTTCATTTCAAAAAAGAGGTGCCGGTAACCATTGCAGGTGCTGACTCCCAGTGTGGTCTGCTCGGCATGGGCGTAGTGCTACCCGGCCACATCGGCATCGTAGCTGGTTGGAGCGCACCAGTTCAGATGGTGACAGCCCGGCCGGCATTTTCACCGCAGGGCCGCACATGGGTCGGTTGCCACCTGCTGAGCGACCTATGGGTGGCAGAAAGCTCCGCCGGCGCGACGGGCAGCGCATACCAGTGGCTAGCGGATACAATATACGGCGATACAAAAGACCCATTTGCCAAGATGAGTATTGAGGCAACTGAAGCCGGACCTGGTTCCAACGGAGCGGTCTCGATGATGGGAAACGGGGCCATGAACATGAGCGACTTGGGTATGACCTATGGAGGAATAATGTTCCCGGTGCCGCTGACATCGGCAACTGGCGGTATCGGTAGAGGGCACCTGACCCGTGCCGCCCTGGAATCCACCGCCTATGCCATACGGGCCAACATGGAGCAGCTGGAAGCCTTGACTGGCGACAGGGCGAAAACGATTTCGCTGGGCGGCGGTATGACAAAATCTGAGCTATTTGAAAGAATACTCGTAGATGTTCTAGGCCGGGATATTATGGTTGACCCAGTGCCAGACATAACGGCTCTGGGCGCGTACCTTTGCGGGAAGGTGGCCGTCGGTGATCTCGGCAGCCTGTCGGAAGCTGCCGAGTGGGCCTCGGGCAGGATGCGAACGCTGAAGGCTAACGTTCGCGATGCCGCTGAATACGAAGAGCTTTATCAGGATTGGACCCGGCTCTCTAATGCGCTTGGCCAAATTGAGCTTTAGCCTATCTGGTTAGGGGAGACATGTCGGCATTATGAGCATTCGTTGGGAGCAGGAGAGGCGCGCCGTGGTATCGGCTGCAGAGGAAATGGCATCGCAGGGTCTGACCAGCGGCACCAGTGGCAACGTCAGCGTCCGCCTTTCCTCCGATGAGGGCGGCGAGAGTATTGTTGCCATTACGCCGACCGGCGTGCCCTACCCTACCCTGACGCCCGAAGACATTGTGGTCGTGGACCTCGATGTGAATCCCATAGACGGCGACGGCATTCCATCCTCGGAGACTTTGCTGCATACGGAGATATACCGGAGCAGGCCCGACGCTGGCGCAATAATCCACACGCACTCAGTGTTCGCCAGCGTGGCGGCTGTCAGTGGTATGGAAATCCCTCCCATTATCGATGAGGCGATCATCTTGCTAGGTGGCCCCATAGAGGTGTCCGAGTACGCTTTTCCCAGTTCGCAGGAACTCGCAGACAACGTGCTGGCCGCACTGGGACAGCGAAATGCCGCTCTTATCCGAAATCACGGTGCCGTTTGCGTAGGAGTCGACCTCAAAGAGGCCTTAAATGTCGGCGTCCTTCTGGAGCGACTGGCTCAAATATATTATTATGCAGCTGCCACTGGGGAGGTGAACACAATCCCGTCTGATGTGGTCGAGGCCGAGATAGCGATCTTCAACATGCGTCGACAGGCTTATTTAAGCAGCCTCGATTCAAAACTGTGAGGAATACAATTGGTTAGTGTCCCCGGATTTTTGCTGCGGCGGCTCTACGTTAAGGGCAGCCTGAAGAACACACCCACAGGCTTCGAATTCAAGCTTATGAACAAGCTGGGTTCTGGCTACGCTCACGGCATGGCGCCGCTGATAGTTGACAGTGTGGAGCAAGAACCTGGCAATGTCTACTTCATAACAGATGGTGTGGAGACGGCCTTCGATCAGGTATCCAAGGACAACACATTCACTCTGGCTATGAATCGAGACATCACGGTCTGGGTAGATGGCGTGACGCTGGAGACCGGCAACAGAAAAATCGGAATGGGATTTGCCGTGCCGGGACTGGGCACTCTTAAGTTCGACTTCACGGATGTGATCGAGTAATGACCGCAGGCGTTAGGCGTGTGGCTGTGACGGGGGCTTCGGGCTATATAGGCACTCAGCTAATTCGATATCTGGACGCCCAGGACGAGGTAGACCACATCTTGGCCACGGATATCCGGCGTCTTCGGCAAAAGTTCTCCTCCAAGGTCCAATTCATAGATCATGATGTTACAAAGCCCTTTCAGGAACTGTTTCAGCGGCACGACATTGATGCCGTCGCACACCTGGCCTTCGTGCTCCAACCTGGTCACGATGCCGATCGAATACGCAGCGTCAATGTCGGCGGCGCGATGAACGTAATGGGCGCCTGTGTGGGAACCGGCGTTCGGCAACTGGTCTGCCTTAGCAGCACGACCGTCTACGGCGCTCATGCCGACAACCTTCCCCTGCTCACCGAGGAATCACCATTGCGGCCCGTAAAGGGCTTTATTTACGGAGAAAACAAGGCCGAAATAGAGGCGCGGCTGCAAGACTTTAGGACATCGCAACCAGAACTCTCGGTTTCGGTATTGCGCACCTGTCCAGTCTTGGGTCCCAACGCGGACAACTACGTAGCCCGATCGCTCTCGCGGTCGAGGCTGGTAGGATTCCGAGGCCATAATCTGCAGATGCAATTCCTGCATGAAGACGACATGAGCCGCATACTTGCCTACTGCCTCTTGAACGGAGTGGACGGCACCTACAACGTGGCCGGTGTCGGAAGCGTGGGCTGGGAAGAGATGGCCCAGCTTGGCGGCCAGCGGCTGTTGAAATTACCCGGGCCGTTGCTTCGCGCACTGACCGGACTTACCTGGGCGGCGCGTCTGCAAAGCAGCTCTGACGCCAGCGCCTTGGAGCTAATACGCTATCCGTTTCTTGCGTCAACAGAGAAGCTGGAACGTGAGCACGGGCTGAAGGCTAAGAAGTCGTCGCGAGACACATGGCTGGCATTCGTTGAGAGTAACGGGAGGCAAAAGCAGTGAAGGTGCTTATAGACACGGACCCCGGCACTGACGATGTGCTGGCCCTGATTCTGGCGTTGAACTCGCCTGGCCTTGAGATCTTAGGGCTTACGTCTGTCGCGGGTAACGCCTCGCTGGCCCAAACAACGCGGAACGCATTTCGTGTTCTGGAGTACATGGGCCGCACGGACATTCCTGTGTATAGAGGGGCGTCTCGTCCTCTAAAAGGGAAATTCACCTACGCTTACTACTATCACGGCCCGGCTGGACTGACGGTTCGGCTACCCATACCTAGGACCAAACCATCTCCTACCTCGGCGCGACAGGCACTTGTGGATGCTGCCAAGGCAGACCCTGGCGAGGTGACGCTGATCGCCCTGGGACCGCTGACCAACGTCGCCAGAGCCATTCAGGACGAGCCATCTCTGCCAACGCTGCTGAAGGAAATCTACGTCATGGGCGGCGCGGTCAACGTGCCGGGTAACGTTACGCCCTTTGCCGAGTTCAATATTTACGACGACGCTGAGGCCGCCAACGTAGTGTTCTCTTCAGACGCCAACATCACGCTGGTGGGGCTGGACGTCTGCCACGAGCCGTCAGTCTGGCCGGATGAGGCAGGCTGGTTTAATGGCAAATCCATAGGCGAAAAGCTCGTCGCCCGGATCATACGTAACTGGTTCAAATTGCACCCTGAAAATGATCGCTATAACCTCTGCGACCCTCTCACCGTGCTGGCCGCTCTGGCTCCGGGACATTTCACCTTTGGTCAGGCTGAAATACAGGTTGAAACCGGGGGAGAACGTAGAGGGCAGACAGTTGCTCGTTTCGGTTCAGGGCAGGTTCGCGTGGCAACTGACATCGATATAACGGCAGCAAAAGCCGCTGTTCTCGAAGGCTTGCGCTAGTCAACGACCTTATTCCTGCCAAAATACTTTTTATCAATTCATAAACATTAACTGTTGACCGCACCTAGTAGTGGTGCTATATTATCGGTACCATTGTTGACTAAATTCATCAACAAACCTTTCACTCGCAGGAGAAGTTCCATTATGACCGAACAAAAGGTCATTTCGCGTGAAACCGGAGTCGAAGACCGGGAGTACAAATGGGGATTCGATTTTGATATCGAATCTGACAAGATTCCCAAGGGTCTAAGCGAAGACGTAGTACGTCTAATCTCCCACAAGAAGAACGAGCCGGAATGGATGCTGGAATGGCGTCTGAAGGCCTACAAGCATTGGCTTACCCTCAATAATGGGGCGCCGACTTGGCCCAACCTCGATTACCCGCCTATCGACTTTCAGGACATCATCTACTACGCTGCGCCGAAGTCACAGAGCGACGCACCTAAGAGCATGGACGAAGTCGACCCTGAAATCAGAGAAGCCTTCGACAAGCTGGGCATTCCGCTGATTGAGCAGCAGCGCCTGAGTGGTGTCGCCGTGGATGCGGTGATAGACAGCGCCTCTGTGGCCACGACTTACCGCAAGATGCTTGCGGATGTTGGCGTCATCTTCTGCCCAATAAGCGAGGCGGTGAAAGACCACCCTGACCTCATAAAGAAGTACCTGGGTTCCGTAGTTCCTTACACGGACAATTTCTACGCCACCCTTAACTCCGCGGTTTACAGCGATGGCTCTTTTGTCTACGTGCCACCAGGTGTGCGCTGCCCCATTGAGCTCATGACCTACTTCCGCATTAACGAACTGGATACCGGGCAGTTCGAGCGCACCCTCATCATCGCCGACAAAGGCAGCTACGTTAGCTACCTTGAGGGCTGCACCGCTCCCATGCGCAAGACCCACCAGCTTCATGCTGCAGTGGTCGAGCTGATCGCGTTGGACGATGCAGAGATCAAGTACTCCACATTACAGAACTGGTATCCCGGCGACAAAGAAGGTAACGGCGGGGTGTATAACTTCGTCACAAAGCGCGCTATTGCCCGAGGAAAGAACTCGAAGATATCGTGGACCCAGGTTGAAACTGGCTCCGCCATTACGTGGAAGTACCCCAGCGTTATCATGCAGGGCGACAACTCCGTTGGTGAGTTCTACTCGGTAGCCCTGGTGAACAACTACCAGCAGGCCGACACCGGCACCAAGATGATCCACATTGGCAAGAACACCAGGAGCACTATCATCGCCAAGGGCATATCGGCGGGTAAGGCTCAGAACACCTACCGAGGGCAGGTCAAAATTATGCCTTCGGCTAAGAACGCTCGAAACTTTACTCAGTGTGACTCGCTCCTTATCGGAGATGAGTGTGGAGCGCACACAGTGCCGTACATCGAGGTTCGCAATCCGACGGCGCAGATGGCCCACGAGGCCACCACCTCCAAGGTCGACGACAGCCAGCTGTTCTATTTGCAGCAGCGCGGCATCGACATGGAGGAAGCCAACTACATGATTATCAACGGCTTTTGCCGAGGCATCTTCAAAGAGTTGCCGTTTGAGTTTGCCGCTGAGGCGTCTCAGCTGCTTAGAGTTAATTTGGAGGGGACCGTAGGGTAAATGACTGAGGACATCAAGAGTAACCCAATTCTGGAGGTAAAAGACCTCCATGTTTCCATTGAAGATACAGAAATTCTAAAAGGCGTAAATCTAACCGTTAATATCGGAGAAGTTCACGCTATCATGGGCCCTAACGGCTCTGGCAAAAGCACATTGGCCAACGTACTAGCGGGACGTCCGGAGTACAAGATCACCGGCGGGGAAGTCATCTACAAGGGCATGAACCTTCTCGCTATGCTTCCGGAGATTCGCGCTCGTGAGGGTGTATTCCTGGCATTTCAGTACCCGGTAGAGCTTCCTGGAGTTCGTTCGTGGCAGTTCCTGAAGGCCTCCGTAGACGCCATGCGTAAACATAGGGGCGAAGATGCCCTCAGCGTCCGAGAGTTCGACAAGCTTTTGGACGAGAAGCGCGCATTCGTCCAGATGGATGGGGACCTGGTCCGGCGCTCCGTTAACGAAGGTTACTCAGGCGGCGAGAAGAAGCGTAACGAGATTATGCAATTGGCGCTTCTGGACCCTACCCTAGCGCTGCTGGACGAGACAGATTCTGGCCTGGATATCGATGCGCTAAGGATAGTGTCCGAGGGCATCAACAAGGTGCGTTCCGACAAGAACGCCTTCGTTCTGGTGACGCACTACCAGCGGATTCTAAACTACATAACGCCAGACTACGTGCACGTGTTGCTCAACGGCAGCATAGTCCGTTCTGGTGGCAGCGAGTTGGCCATTGAACTGGAAGAAAAGGGCTACGAATGGTTACGCGAACAGGTCACGGCGTAGGTTATAACCAAAAATGACACAAACAATAACCAGATACCAACAGTATGATACTGATTACAAATCTTTCTCCGAGTCCAAGGCCCAACCAGAATGGGTGCAATCGCTTCGAGAAAGTGGATGGGCGCGTTTTCAGGATCTAGGCTTGCCGACTGCTCGGCGAGGCAATGAGCCCTGGAAGTACACCAACATCGCGCCGATCGCTGAGGCCAGCTTAACGTTAGCTCAAATGCCAGGTCGCATAACCCTCGATGAAGTAAAGGCCGTGGCTCCTTGGGATGATGGCTGGACGAATATGGTCTTTGTGGACGGTATTTACGTCTCAGACCTTTCCAGCGGAGCATCCAGTGGTGTGGCGGTAACCAGCCTTGCCGAAGCTATAGCCACCAGCGACGAATTGGTAAGAATCAATCTTGGCCAAGCGCCTCATATGGAAGAAGACGACGGGTTCGTATCGCTGAACAATGCATTCCTGCGTGACGGGGCGGTACTCCATATCAGGGAAGGTAAGACTGCTGAACGGCCAGTACATCTGCTATTCATCTCTACGGCTACTGAGCAAGCCACGGTCTCCTATCCCAGAATACTCGTGGTGGGAGAGGCCAACAGCAAGGCCACGATCATCGAAAGCTACGTGGGTCTAAGCGACTCAGTTTACCTTACCAACGCGATGACTGAGATTACTTTGGCTCCAGGTGCAGAGCTTGAGCATTACCGACTGTTGATCGAGAGCGAAAACGCCTTTCATGTCGGGTACGCTCGAGTAGACCAGGCAGCCAATAGCATTTACAAGTCTAAGGTCTTTGAGAGGAATGTAGGCCTGGGTAGGTTCGACCTTTACACAAGGATCAATGGCGAAAATTCCAGTTGCGAGATGAAGGGGCTCTACTATACATCCGGCTCGCAGCACATGGACAACTACATAAACATCAACCACGAAAAGCCGCACGGCACCAGTCGCCTCTATTACAAAGGCATTCTGGACGGGCGATCCAGGGCCGTATTCGGAGGCACGGTATACGTGCAGCCCGGCGCCATCAAGACGGACTCTCGCCAGGAGGACAAGAACCTGGTACTGTCCCCTAATGCCGAGGTAGACAGCAAGCCGGCCCTGTTCATCTGGGCGGACGACGTTGTCTGTGGTCACGGTGCCACGGCCGGCAACATAGATGAAGACACTGTGTTTTACATGCGGGCCCGAGGCTTGGATCTGGAGGCGGCTAGCCGTCTGCTGATCTACGGATTCGCCGGTGAGATTATCGAGGCTGTGGAGGAAAAGGGTCTGCGCAGCTACTTGGAGCAGCTTTTCCTGGAATCTCTCCCCAGCTACAAGTTCGAATTTTGATTTTTGAATAGAGTTTTCGATTGGCTTTAATGCGGCACCACTGAGTTGCTTATTAAGGCCAGCTCAGGTTCGGGCCATATGGAGAGTTGGAGTGCGTAAGAGTTTGCGGTCCGACAAGCCAAGGCATCGAAAGAAATTGAGCTTCAGTTGGGTCCTTAGAAAAACCGGAAGATTTAAAAATAAATGAATGATTTGCAAGAGCTTTATCAAGAAGTCGTGTTGGACCACAACCGTAGTCCACGCAACTTTCGTAAATTGGAAGAGGCCAACCGTTCCGCAGAAGGCTTTAATCCGTTGTGCGGCGACCAAATAACGCTTTACCTGGAAGTCGACGACGACGATAAGATAAAGGGCATCGGGTTCCAGGCTATGGGATGCGCTATTTCGAAGGCATCGGCCTCCATGATGACTGATGCGGTCAAAGGCCTCAGTGTTAAGGACGCGGAGAACGTCTTCGATAATTTTAGACATATGCTAACCAACGAAGAATACGACGCTGAGATATTGGGTGATGCAGAGATACTATCCGGTGTATCGCAGTATCCTGCTCGGATTAAATGTGCGGTGCTCTCGTGGCATACACTGAAATCTGCCCTCGACGGGAACCATGATCAACGAGTTACCAGCGAATAGATAACAGGCTAAGGTTAAAGGTACTCTCATGAATATTCCGATCAAAGTCGATTATGGAGTCCGAGCACTGGTGGACCTTGCCATGAACGGCGAGGGTAAACCTGTGCGCGCCAGCGAGATATCTGCCCGAACGTCAATTCCAGAACCTTACCTGGCTCAGGTGCTCCATGGTCTAAGCAAGAACGGCATAATCAAGAGCGTGCGTGGCCCTCAGGGCGGCCATCTGCTGGCCAAAGAGACTTCCGAGATCCGCCTCAGCAAAGTCATGGCGTGCCTTGGTGGCTCCGAGGCGCCGGTGGCTTGCTTGGAGGACTCCTCCTCGTGTATCCATGTGCCTGCTTGCGCCCAGAGAGAAGTCTGGCGCAGCGTGGCCGAAACAGTTTTCAAAATCTTAGACTCTACAACCATCGAGGACCTGGTAAACAGGACTCGAGCGGCTACAGCACCAGTTGAAGTCGTAGTGTAGTAAATAGACAATATATTTTAGGGAGTAACAGTGGCATTTCAGAAAGTGGGTAAAGTAAGCGAAATTCCCGAGGGGAAGTCCAAGGTATACGAGGTCGGCAATATGGCCATCGCCGTTTGTAACTTCGAAGGTACACTTTATGGCATAGAGGATGTTTGCACCCACGACGGGGCTTCCTTCAATGCAAGCTCCCTCATCGGATGCGAAATCGAATGCCCCCGACACGGCGCACGCTTTGACGTAACCAACGGAAAGGTCACTGATCTTCCCGCCGTTATGCCCGTAGACACTTTTGAGGTGCGAGTCGAAGGCGACGACATAGAAGTAAACATATAAAACCCGGCAACTTATGGCGCAATTTCCTGCCGCCGCTCTTGCTTAAGGAATAGTGGAAAATGCTCGATGTTAATAAGATAAGAGAGGACTTTCCGGTCCTCTCTAAAAAAGTGTACGACGGCCAGCAACTGGTCTGGTTGGACTCTGCAGCCACGTCCCAGAAGCCTCGTTCAGTAATTCAGTCCATTGTCGATTACTACGAGGGCTATAACGCGAACGTCCATCGCGGAGTGCACGCCCTGAGCGTCGAATCCACCGCTGCATTCGAGGACGCCCGACAAAAGGTCGGCAACCTGATTAACGCCGAGAATTCCGAGTGCATTATCTGGACCCGGAACGCCACGGAGAGCATCAATCTCGTGGCGAACACCTGGGCACTGGAAAACATTAAGGCCGGTGAAGAGATTCTCGTAACGGCTATGGAGCATCACAGCAACCTTGTACCCTGGCAAAAGGTGGCTCGAGACAAGGGCGCGACGCTTCGAATTATTCCTCTGGCCAAGGATCATACGCTGGACCTCAGCGAGATCGATTCGCTTATAAACCAGCGCACTAAGCTTGTGGCCATGGTGCACAAGTCTAATTCCATTGGCACAGTCAACCCAGTGAAGGAGTTGGCGGTTAAGGCTCGTGCGGTAGGCGCAGCAGTGCTGGTGGACGGCGCCCAGAGCGTTCCGCATATGCCAGTAGATGTCGCTGATATCGATTGCGACTTCTTCGCCTTCTCAGGCCACAAGATGCTCGGCCCAACAGGCATTGGCGTACTGTACGTCAAGCACGACGTCCTGGAGCGCATGCAGCCTTTCATGCGTGGCGGAGATATGGTCCTCGAGGTCACCTACGAGAACGCATCTTGGAACGACCTTCCCTGGCGTTTCGAGGCTGGCACTCCAAACATCGCCGGAGCAATAGGACTTGGTGCCGCCGTGGATTACCTCAACAACATTGGCATGGAAAATATACGTGACCACGACATCGAGCTGACCAGACATGCTCTGGACTCTTTCAAGGAACTGGAAGAGGAGCTGGAGATATATGGGCCTGCCGATCCGGCGTTACGGGCCGGTGTTGTCTCTTTTCACCATCCAGATGTACACCCCCACGACCTGGGAACGGTGCTGGACAGGCGCGGCATAGCAATACGCAGCGGCCATCACTGCACCATGCCTCTCGTGCGTTCGCTTGGCGTTCCCGCTACATCAAGGGCAAGCTTTTACCTGTACAATACCTTCGAAGAGATAGACGCTCTCGTAGATGGAATGAAAGAAGCCTTGAGGTATTTTGGCAATGGCGTTGGAACGGCTGGATGATCTTTACCGCGATGCTATTTTGGACCATCGCCGCAACCCAAGAAACGCCACCAAACTAGAAGACTTTGATACCACTGGAGACGCCGTAAATCCCTTTTGCGGGGACGAGATTCACCTGCGGCTTAAACGGGACGACCAAGGCCGTATTACGGCTGTGGGACTGCAGGGCGAAGGCTGCTCCATCAATCAAGCATCAGGCTCCATGCTTACGGAGGCTATCAAGGGTAAGACTCCTCAGGAAATCCGCGAACTCACCGATCAGCTCCGCAAGATGATGCAGGGCGACCCCGACGCCGAAGCCTACTTGAACTCCGCGGGCGATCTGCGAAACCTCGTTGGTGTTCGCGAGTACCCAATACGGATAAAGTGCGCCCTTCTGCCCTGGTCCGCTATGGGTGACGCCCTCTCGAAGATTTCCGAAAAGGAATTGCCTTAGCTCAGTGTGCACCTGGCTTGTCAACTTCTTACGCCGCTCTTCAACAGGCTGCTGACTTTTTTTGACGGTATTTAGCGCCTGGGCAGTTACACCCTAATGCCTATAAAATGGTTAGACGCGCTGGCGCATCTAAAGGGCAAGTCCGATCTTTTCAGTAAAGAGGATTGCTAGATTGAAAGATAACCCATCCCTCGAAGTGAAACAGATTAAGGATATGGAATCATCCCCTTCGACGAGCCACTTTGAGATAGGCCTATACTCGTTCGCCGAACTAACGGAGGATTCTGTTACAGGCACGAAAATTAGTCCTGTGGAGCGCTTACGCAATCTGACCGAGTCAGTTGAACTAGCGGAGCAGGTGGGATTGGACGTCTTCGCGCTAGGAGAGCACCACCGTCCGGACTTCCTGTCATCATCGCCCGCCGTCATTCTGGCCGCCGCGGTAAGGAACACCGAGTCTATTCGCCTTAGCAGCGCGGTGACGGTTCTGAGTTCTGACGACCCCGTGCGTGTGTTTCAAAACTTCGCCACTCTTGATATCGTCTCAGGAGGTCGCGCGGAGATCATGGCCGGACGCGGCTCCTTCACAGAGTCCTTCCCTCTTTTCGGATTCGACCTGAACGATTACGATGAACTCTTTGCTGAAAAACTAGACCTGCTTCTGCGGATTCGCAATAATGAACGGGTTAGCTGGAGTGGTAATCACAGGGCCCCTCTGAATGATCAACCCGTATACCCGAGGCCTGTTCAAGAGCCTCTGCCTGTGTGGATTGCGGTGGGCGGGAATCCCAATTCCGTGGTACGTGCGGCCGCTCTGAACCTACCTCTGGCCGTAGCCATCATCGGCGGTATGCCCGAAAAGTTCGCTCCTTTAATAGAGTTGTACCGGGAGTCGATAGGTCGCGCCGGGCATGATCTGACCAAGGCAAAAGTGAGCATAAATTCCCATGGGTACATAGCTGACGACTCGCAACAGGCGATGGATGATGCCTTTCCTCCATTTCAGCTGGTCATGGGCAGGATCGGAAGAGAGCGAGGCTGGCCGCCTATGACTAGGGAGCAATTCGATGCCTCAGCTACGCTCCGAGGTGCCAACTTCATAGGCAGCCCCGAGCAGATTATCGAAAAGATTCTTTTTCAATACGACCTATTCAAACATGACCGGCTTCTGCTTCAGTTGGGCGTAGGTACAATGCCCCACGAGAAGATAATGCACGCCATAGAACTTCTGGGCACTCAAATTGCACCCGTGGTCTGCGAAGAGATCAGGAAGCGTGAAGCGAAAACACCCTAAGTTAACAAGGCTGAGATTTCGGCAAAATCTATTACCTTCCTCATTTCATATCTGCAGGGCGACTATCCACTGGTTACTAAAAAAACCACTAGATGCTCCATGAGCATAACCTAGAAATTGTCACCTCTGATTTTTACTAATTATGTGCAAGCAAACCGCATCATTCTCTATGCCTCTGGGCTCGTTTTCTTTAATTACGTGCTCGCAAACTACGCAGGAACCTGGCGAAGAAGCAGCCCAAGTCGTTTCTGGTGGAGACCGGCTTCAGCAGATCAAGTACGAGGGAACTCTTACTTGCGCAGGCCGCACCGACCTTGCCGGATTTGGATACCTTGATGACTCCGGTGCAAGCGCCGGTTTCGACATTGACCTCTGCAAGGCAGCAGCAGCAGTTCTTGGAGATGCCAACGCAATAGAGATTCGCCCTATATCTGCTGCTGAGCGTGGCCCTACGATTCAATCCGGTGAAGTCGACATTCTCACAAGGAACGTGACGTGGACCAGCTGTCGTGAAGCCCAATAGGGCAATTTCACCACGGTTATGTTCTACGACGGCCAAGGATTCATGGTCAGGTCTGATTCTGGGTTCAATAGCGCTCTCGACTAACGGCGGCATACTGTACCCGCCTCTGCTAAAGTAAATTCACTATAGATTAAGAAGCTCACAGGCCAATCCGGCCTGTGAGCTTTGGCATTTCACATGCGAACCCAACGACTGGCTGAACTACTCACCTACCAGGGCATCCCCTTATGGCGTGACGTCCGCGTACTTCGCGCCGTCTCTCAGATAGTGTCCGCGATCATCGTTGTAAGCCTCATAGCATTCTTCGTCAGCAATCTCTTTCTAGGAACGGCGGCCGGGTTCCTATTGTCAGAGACTGTCCTCCCGTATCACGAGTCGAACTCTTATCTATACGCTTTCGGCTTGGGTATTCTAAATACTCTGAAGGTTGCTCTAGTCGGAATCGTTTTGACAACGGCTCTGGGACTTGTCACAGGCATTGCTCGACTGTCATCGAACTGGCAATGCGAACAGTTGCCGGGTTCTATATTGAGACCATCCGAAATGTACCCCTACTAGTACAGCTCTTCTTCTGGTATTTCGGCGTGTTCCAGTTGCTGCCACTGGTGTGCGAGAGCATAGCCTGGCCTGGGTCGATCTTCTTCAATAATCACGGCTTATACCTTCCCTGGGCCAGCCAGTCGCCCACCTTCGCCATATGGTTTTGCGCGCTGCTGGCATCGATTGTTATTACGGTAGCCATTTACCTCGCTCTAAGCAAACGCCAGTCGCCGATTGGCCGCCCTTTATATACCCTTTTAAGTGGTGTCGTTTTCGTAGTAGCGCTGTCGATCCTGACCTGGTTTGTGTTACCCGAAAGTCCGTTAATCAAAGACGTACCAACCCTAGGCCGTTTCAATTTCGAGGGTGGCATGCGACTCTCTCCTGAGTTTTCGGCACTGCTGGCCGGTCTCGTTTTTTACACGGGCACGTTCATCGCCGAAATAGTGCGCTCTGGCATACAGTCGGTTAACCGGGGTCAGGTCGAGGCCGCAAAATCCCTTGGTCTAAATAACTTGCAGGCCCTTCGCTTGGTAATTTTTCCCCAAGCCTTGCGAGTCATAATTCCTCCACTGATTAGCCAGCTGCTTAACCTCATGAAGAATTCGAGCCTCGCCATCGCAATTGGATTTCCGAACCCAATCGCCGCCGGACGAATCATGATAAATCAGGCGGGCCGGGCGATACCCATATTCGTGCTTATCATGATCTGCCACCTCGTGATGAATCTGACTTATTCGATCATAGGCAACATCTACAACCGCCGAGTAAAGATCACAGAACGCTAGAATGCCTACTGATACATTTCAAGCAGAGGTCCCAAAGCCACCGTCTACACAGGTGGGCGTTTTGGGTTGGCTGAGAAGAAACCTTTTCAGCAATCTGTTCAACTCGCTGTTCACGATCATCGGGGCGGTTGTAACATTCTTCTTCCTACGCACCGTAATTACTTGGGCTGTTTTTCTGCCGACTGGTCACCCATGACTAGCCACCTCAAGCTATTTGCTGTTGGACAGTACCCTGAAGAGTAGCTTTGGCGGGTAGGAGTGGCCCGAACTATAGCCATCGGTATAGCCATAGGCTTCACTGCCTTAGCTCTCCTTCCCTTGGGGATGGACAAGCTTAGTTTGACCGGTCGCCTCTGGATGCTAGGGAACACCATCTTCCTGGCGGGCGGCTATTTTGCCGGCAAAGCATTCCCCATTCCGGAAAAGCGGATAGTCATGTCCTGGATAGGGGCGTTTGTTTTCACCATAGTCATCCTGATGTCCTACGCCAGTCGCAAACTTGAGGACCACCTGGGCGTAAAAACCAGGTAAGAAATTCGGAGCGGTCAATTACCCAACACATGGAGAAATGTTGATGACAGAGCAAATAACCAAAAGCCAGGACGAGATCATCGTATGCCGGGACGTGCACAAGTGATTCGACCAGTTTCACGTCCTAAAGGGCATCAACACCACGATATACAAAGGGGAAGTCGTAGTGGTATTCGGGCCATCTGGTTCGGGAAAATCAACCTTCATACGCACGCTTAATAAGCTGGAAGACCACCAGCAAGGCCCAACAATCATCGATAGCACCGAGCTGACGAACGACATCAAGAACATTGAAACCATTCGCAGTGAAGTAGGTATGGTCTTCCAATCGTTTAATCTCTTCCCTCATCTGAGCGTTCTTAGAAACATCACCCTGGCCCCCACAAATGTACGGAAGTGGTCCAAACAGCAGGCCGAAGAAGTGGCGCACCAGCTTCTGGAAAGGGTTGGAATTTACGACCAGGCAGACAAGTTTCCGATGCAGCTTTCTGGTGGTCAGCAGCAAAGGGTTGCGATAGCCCGCGCGCTTGCCATGCAGCCTAAAATCATGTTATTTGACGAACCCACTTCAGCCCTGGACCCGGAGATGATCAAGGAGGTGCTGGACGTCATGCAGGAGCTATCCACCTCCGGCATCACAATGATCGTGGTCACCCACGAGATGGGTTTTGCCTGAGAGGTCGCAGACCGCATGATGATGTTCGACGAGGGTGTGATTGTGGAGGAGGGGTCGCCTGAGCAGATCTTCGATAATCCCCAGAGCGACCGAACCAAGTTGTTCCTGTCACAGATACTGTGATTTTTGAATAAATGAGCACCACTGAGAAGAATATTGATGGCAGTTGTCAGCGCACTATTTCCAGGTCACCGAGGTCTCACTGCCTAGCTAGAAGACGACGCGTTCCAACGGGCTAACAGGTTTCTAGCTTTAGGCTAGGGCTTTCCTGTCTGCAAGAACGTCTTTAGAGTCTCAATGTCCATTCCCTCGATGCCAAGGCTCTCCGGCGTGCGCGCAGACTCCCAACCGTCGAATCCCATCACTATGGAACCGATGTCTACGAAAGAGCGCATGAGCGGGGTGTCGACGCCGAACTGCTTGCCCACAAGGCTCCACGTGGCGATGCCATAGGGGATGTCTTCTGTGAGCCACCGGCTGTCCAGCGACCCCGGCGCCTTCAGCCTTGTGAGCATGAGACTGCCGTTGATCGTCGCCCATATGTCGCCTTGCGGCCCGAAGCCCGCCTTGTGGAACCCCTCACTGGCAGCTAGCAGATCGTATCCAAGAGCACTCCCGACGGCGCGGCGTTCCTCGTCAACCTGTGTGATGACTTTGGCCACAGACGGCGAGACTCCCTCTTCATAGAAGTAGAACTCACCTCGGGAATACTCGATGCGGCCCGCGTTCATGAGGACGCCTGCGGGATGTACCACGGGGTTGATGGCCGATAGACCTGCGGCCATAACGTCGGGATACAGCGATACGCCAGGAAACAGAGCATCCACCAGCTGACGAACACGTTCGCCGTCGGTGGCTGGAAGCACTCCCATGCCCAAACTAGTGACGATACCCCATATGGTAGCAGTGTCTGGTGACGTTTTGCGGCAAACGTACGGTGCGGTGTCTACCTCTGCCAAAGTAACACCTGAAGTCCCAGCCTCGCGGAGCACCTTGGACCACTCCAGCGAGCCCAGAGTGCCAGGGACGATGACAACAGTGTGCTCCGGGCGCAGGTGCGGCGCGCATACTTCAGCGAATAGCTTGTGGGCATAAGATGGGACAATCAGCAGCAACAGGTCTGATGCAGCCAGGGCCTCCTCCACATCCGACGTAACCTTGTGAATCTTGGCCGCGCCCTCTTCCGCTACACCCACCAGATTGATGATCTGCGAATCGCGAATCGGTGCCAAGGACTCTGCGAACTCGGGTAGCTCGTACAGCGTTATCTCATGCCCTTGAAGACTGAGGTTAGCGGCTACGGCAAAGGCGGTATTTCCTCCACCCAGAATGGTTACAGAACTGTTGCTCATGTTCTCCCTTTCGACAATGTGAACGCAGTTATTCTCTTGGGCTAATTATGGACCTAGCTAAATCTTGTAGGACTGAAGGGCTCCACGGGAAAATCGGTTTCCCTATTTAAGATAAGATCGGCGGTGGCCTTACCCATTGCCGGGCCAAGCAAGATTCCCTTCCGCCCTGCCCCGGTCGACAGGAACGCGCCATCGAGTTCCGTCACTGCGCCCATGATGGGTATGCCGTCGACGGAGAGAGGCCGCAAGCACGCGGTGTGCTGAACCAGTTCTGCATCCAGCAGGGAGGGTATCATCTTGAGCAGCGACGCCATCACCTGATCGCGGGCAGATGTTGTCGGGTTTTCGTCGAAGCCCGCCTCTTCCTCTGTAGTTCCGGTCCACAACAGCCCATCCATCTTCGTGTTGGCGTAATTACCCGCCCAGCCAATGGAACAGTCAAAAGGCTCCCCCGGCGCTTGCAGGCGAAGTATCTGACCTTTCAAGGGCCTGATCGGCACATCAAGGCCGGTCCAAGACGACACGTCGGCGCTCCATGGACCCAGTGCCAGCACAAGCTTGTCACAGGCCAGTTCGCCGCTCTCCATAAAGAGGCCTGTGACTCTGCCATTTCCCTTTTTTATTCCATTGACGTTGCCGTGGCGCACCGTGACGCCGAGCTTTTCTGCAGCCTGTGTCAGGGCGAGAATAAATTTGTACGGCTCTACCTCTGCGCCGCCTTCCACATACACACCGCCCAGAATCTCATCCGATATGCGGGGCTCTATATCCTTGGCCTTCGCGGCATCCAGCCAGTCCACACGATAACCCTCCTGTTCCTGTTGCCAGGCCAGAGGCTTCTTAGATTCGGTTACCTCTTCCTCCGTGAAAGCCAGGGACAGCGATGGGCGGACGCGATATTCTGTGGCGACGCCTGTCTCTTCAGGAAGCAGTTGCGAAAACTCACGATGAATTCGCATGCCTTCATTGGCCAGGGGGAATACTGGTCCTGGAATGCCTGCTCCGGCCAGCGGACTCAGCCCGCCGTATGCGAAGCCAGACGCGTGACTCCCAACGGAGTCGCGTTCAATCACAGTGTTGGGCACTCCGGCCTTGGCTAGGAAATAGGCTGTGGCGATACCAACAACACCCCCGCCAACTATGACTACATCATTACTGCCTGCGTTCATCAAATCCTCCAAGAAATATTACGTAGACAACCTGTCCAATGCTCTGGTTGACGTGCTTACGGGCCCGACCCAGACGATCACAATGTTACGTCATAGTCTCCGTCAATGCACCACCTCAAAGACTATGTGCAAATCTTCACAAGAACCTCACACCCAATGACGAAACCTCCCGCTTTCTTCATGTCCTGAAGGTTAACTTCTTTTACGTGCAACAGTGACAGCGCCGAAAATTGTGGCGCACGTAAGGACAATTCGAGTCAAATTTCAGACCAATGTATGGGAGCGGAAATATGACCGATCACAATAATGGATTGAACTTCAACATCTCGCGCCGCGGGTTCTTAAAAATAAGCGGGGCTACGGTAGCCTCAGTGGCGGCGGCCATGGCATTTGAAAGGGTGGCGTTTCTACAGTCCATAGATTCGGTCGACAACCCTCTCGCCTTCTACCCCAACAGGAGTTGGGAAGCCATCTACCGAGACCAGTTCCGTAGCGTCTATGGCTCATTCATTCGCACGCTAGAGGCCATGTCAGACGCCAGGGAGGTGGGACTTTCGTTTCAGGTTAACACCACCGTCAGCAATCATTCGGTCAAGGATCTGCCCGTCATAGAGGCGCTGGTTGCGTCCTCTGGCGCAGATGTGAGGGACGTCTTCTTACTTGTGCCCACGGGCCGAGCGAAAACATCGGACGCCATTTCCACAGACGAACACGAACGGCTATTTCACTGGCTGATTCAGAAGTCCAAGAGCGCTCCTATGCAGATCAAGACGACTTTGGCCATGCACTACAGGCGCGTGCGAAGGTCCAGGAAAAGCTTCAAGAACTTGGACAGGACATGTCGTCGCTCACTTCCGACACGGTGAAGAAGTTATACAGAGGAGTGGCGAGCAACGACGGCAAGGGCATTCTGTTCATATCTCATCTGAGCGAGATATACCCGAGCGGCTTCCTGCCGATATCCGCAGGCAACGCAAGACGTGACTCTGTAGTAGAAATCTATCGCGATTCCGATCTGTTCAAGTCTCTGCGGGACCCCGGCGAGCTAAAAGGCAAGTGCGGCGAATGCCCGTTTAATGTCATATGTGGTGGCTGTCGTGCGCGTGCCTACGGCGTCACGGGCGACCTCTTTGCCGCTGAGCCTTTCTGTATTTTCCAGCCTGCTGCGGTGTAAGACAGCCAACGTGATAAAATCGCTCGCATTGGCCCAACAATGAGCAATGCGAGCGAGCGTGATGCACCCTATTCTATCCAACAAAACTCAATCTAAGTCAGATATCCCACTTACTCCGCAATACACAGAAAACTCTGTCGTATTCAAAGGCGACGGCGAACCCCAGTCGCCTGAGCAACTGCTGAAGAACCTGTCCACGGCCTACAAAGCCGGACTGTTGCAGCCAGACTCCTACGCCAGAGGCGGTAGCGTGGCGGCCTTGGAGGAGCGATTCGCAGAGATGCTGGGCAAGGAAGCTGCGGTATTCTTTCCCACAGGGACGCTGGCCAATCACATGGCCATACGCTCTCTGTGCGAAGGCAAGCGCCGGGCACTGGTTCAGGAACAGAGCCATCTGTATCAAGACACCGGCGATTGTGCGACCAAACTGAGCGGAATCAATCTCATACCCCTGGCCAGAAATCACGCCCACTTTACATTAGAAGAAGTCCGGAAGGCGGCCACCGAGTCCCAGGCCGGACGTGTGGATAATCCCATTGGTGCCATGATGATCGAGAGTCCTGTCCGGCGGCAGATGGGACAGGTCATGTCGCTGGAAGAGATGCGGGCCATCACCGAGTACTGCCGAGAGCAAGAGATCGGGACTCACCTCGATGGCGCACGACTGTACATGATGACGGCGGCCACAGGCATTGACCCGAAGCAGTACTCCCAGATTTTCGATACGGTTTACGTATCGCTATATAAGTATTTCGGTGCTCCGTTTGGTGGAATTCTCGCTGGCGACGCTGACCGGCTTAGAGACATGTACCACGAAAGGCGGATGTTCGGTGGCGCGCTATCGTCTGCGTACATGGCAGCGGCCCTGGCCCTTCAAGGGTCCATTGGCTTTCAAGCGCGCTTCAACGAATCTATTGCCCAAGCCCACGACCTATTCAGCAGGTTGAATCAGCTTCAAGGCATAGAGATAACGGAGCTGACTAACGGCTCTAACATCTTCCCCATAGCCTTAGAGTCCGAGGCTATTGAACAGCGTCTGGTAAGCGGACTGTGGGACAGAGACGTGTTTCTGTCTCCAGACGAGGGCGCAGTCAGGGTGACAAGGCTCACCGTGAACACGACTCTCTTGAGGCAATCCAATCAGATGCTGGTGGATTGTTTCAGGGACGCTCTAGCAGGAGCTTAGAGGCTTCATGCAAAGCTTGCCTGCGCGACAACGGACTTGCCCCGCAGAACCTCTGTGCCTATAATCCGCTATTGGAGCCCCTATATTGCTTAGAACTAATTGCAGCGGTGCCCTGCCCTTTTTGGCACGTTAAGCGACCAGTATCTTGAACCGATTTACAGGAGATGCAATAGGAATGACAGAAGTGTCTGGTGATTTCGAACATTATATGAAGGTGGCCGAGGAGCTGTTTCCCAAAGTGAAGGCAGCGTCCAGCCAGATTCACAACAATCGGGAAATACCACCTCCATTAGTACAAGAAATTGCCGACAAAGGAATGTTCCGACTACTCCTACCGAAGAGCTTCGGTGGGGCAGAGCTGAACTTCATGGGTTTTCTCAAGATAATCCAATACATGGGTCAGGCCGATAGCAGCACGGCCTGGTGCATGAACCAGAACAACATTCTTGCCACCAACTCTGTGCGAATGCCCGAAGTCGTGGCCAAGGAGATTTGGAAAGAGCAGCGCGCTGTCATGACCAACGGCCCACCGACCTCGTCTGCCAAGGCAGTGCAGGTAGATGGCGGCTATACGCTCTCCGGACGCTGGAACTTCAGCAGCGGTATACGTCACGCGACGTGGGTGGCAGCCATTGCCCCCGTAACCAGGGACAGTCATGAACAGGACAGTATTACTTCGAGAAAAGATGCCAGGATTTTCCTGCTGCCCAAAGAACAGGTCAAAGTCGATGATGTCTGGGACGTGCGTGGACTTCGCGGTACCGGCAGCTTCAGCTTCGAAGTAGATGACGTCTTCGTACTGTCGGACCACAGCTACAGCTCATCGGACCCCTCACGGGTGCGCGGACCGGTCTACGCCATACCCACGGTGCTGACTTTCGGCGCTGGATTTGCGACGGTGGCTCTGGGTAACGCTCGTGCTAGCCTAGACGCCATAATTGAACTTGCGGTGACCAAGACGCCCGCATACGGCTCAACACGACTTCGAGATATGTCTACGATGCAGCGTCAGTTAGGACAGGCTGAGGGCATGTGGCGCTCCTGTCGTGCTTACCTTAGTGAGGCCATCGACGCAATCTGGACCAGCGCTTGCGAACGCGGTACCCTGACGCTGGATGACCGCATCGACCTGCGTTTGGCAGCGACGCACTCCATACGAACGTCGTGCGAGATCGTAAATATCGCCTACAACCTGGGTGGCTCCGACGCCATTTTCGAGAACAGCCCTCTTCAACGACAGTTCCAGGACGCCAACGTCATGAGCCAGCAGGGTCAGGGACGCATGATGCATTTCGACGTTGCCGGAGCTCACTTCCTGGGCTTAGAGCCTGAAGGCCTTTTTTAAATTTTAGGCTACTGCTGACACGGTAGCTAACGAGACTGAATAGCATATTCACGGAGTAGCGTCATGAGTTCTTCGGATTGCCACGAGAGATGTAATTCCTTATTACGGCGGCCTGGTTTCCTTTTTTAGGCTGCCGCCGATTGAGTTTGAGGATATTAAGGAGTGCACTGCTGTCGTAACTGGTGTGCCGATCGATAACGGCATCTGTGGCGGGAGGCAAGGAGCGCGATTCGGTCCCAGGGCAATTCGCGAGGCATCCATGTTCTTCCGTACTGGCTACGATCTGGCCCCGGACAAGACTAGGGTCGATCTGGATTCCGAGGTTGCGCTGAGACTAAAGGACACGCCCAACATTGGAGATATGGGCGACTTCAACATCTATCCGACAGACCTGATGAAGACCACAGAGTCGGTGACGCAGGGTGTCGCTGAGGTCGTCAGAAGAGGCGGCTTCCCCGTAGTCATGGGCGGTGACCACTATGTGGCGTACCCGTCCTTTGAGGGTTTTGCCAAGGGAATGGCGGAGAGAAAAGAAGGCGTGCGCCTGGGGTTCATTCACATAGACGCGCATACCGATTTTAATGACGATAATGCGCTGGACGGGCGATATCACCACGGTACCATGGTGCGCCGCATCAGCGAGAACCCCGCTATTGCTTACAAGAACCTGGCTTGGATTGGACTAAACAGTCCGGTAACAGTCGACCAGTTCCATCTCAAACGCGAACACAACCTGAACATGATGACAGCCCGCAACGTTCGAGAACAGGGCATCGTAGACGTGATGACCGACGCGATGAATACGGCATCGGACGGCGTGGATGCGGTCTAGGTGAGCATAGACATCGACGTTATTGACGCGCATCAGTCCACAGGCACCGGGTCTCCTGAGTTCAATGGCGTCCATACCGCCGATTTCTTCGAGGCAATGGATATACGCTTAGCAGTTTCGACAAAATGGCGGCCTTCAATCTGTGTGAGGTCTCGCCTGAGTGGGACCCGTCCGGGCAGACGGAGCGCATCGCGGTGAACGGCATGCTGAGAATATTACGCCCTCGACTCTTCGATGAAGTAAGTTTGGACTGAGGCTGCTTGATGTCACAAGAATTACGCATAACGGCAGGGCCATACGTCTTTAGGGCAAGGCTGGAGGACGCTGCGCCGGTGACGTGCAAAGCGTTCCTGGAGTTGCTACCATTTCGCAACAAGATCATCCACGTGCGCTGGAGCGGAGAAGCGGTCTGGGTGCCCTTGGGTGATGCAAAAATCACTTCTGAGTACGAGAACCACAGCACTTATCCATCCCGTGGAGACATACTGTTGTACCCCGGTGGCATAAGCGAGACGGAGATCTTGATCGCATACGGGTCAACGTCCTTTGCCAGCAAGATGGGTTCCCTGGCCGGTAACCATTTCCTCACCATTGTAGATGGCCTGGAAAACCTGACAGCACTGGGCCAGCTGGTGCTCTGGGAAGGCGCTCAGGACATCTTGTTCGAGCAGCTATAACCTTTCGTATATTTCCTGTAACTGAGGTACTTTAATGTCGCTTCCACCACATAGAGTTGACTACACGCCCATCATCGACCGGCCAGAGATCACGTGGCCAAATGGCGCCAGGGTTGCCTTCTGGGTCTCCCCTAACGTCGAGCATTACGAGTACGTTCCGGAATATGACGGAATAAGAAATCCTTGGCCTCGAACACCGTACCCCGACGTGCGGGAGTATTCCTATCGTGATTACGGCAACCGCGTGGGCTTCTGGCGAATGCTGGAGGTCATGGACCGATACGAAATAAAGTGTTGCGTGTCGCTCAACATGGCCGTGCTGGAGCATTACCCTGAGGTGGCCGAGGCCATGATGAAGCGCGACTGGGACTTCATGAACCACGGCATCTACAACACGATTTTCCTCAGCGGTTATACAGAGGAACAGGAGCGGGCGTTCTACCAGGACTGCATCGAAACCCTTCGCAAGCACACGGGCAAGCAGCTAAAAGGCATGCTTGGGCCTGCGGTCTCCAACACGGTGCGAACGCCAGACTTGATGGCTGAAGCTGGCCTGATCTACCACACCGACTGGGTGCATGACGACCAGCCTGTGCCTATCAACGTGGCGTCGGGCAAATTGATTTCAGTACCCTACTCCTTTGAGCTTAACGACGCTCCGACCTTCCGAACGCACTTCGACGGCGATTACTTTGTTCGCATGTGCAAGGCGCAGTTCGACCAGCTCTACGAGGAGGGCGAGGAGAGTGGCAGAGTGATGTGCATATCGTTGCACCCCTACGTCATCGGTCAGCCGCACCGCATCAAATACCTGGACGAGGTCCTGAAATACATCATGTCGCACGACGCCGTGTGGCAGACTACGGCTGACGAGATCGCGGAGTACTACATCGCTAACTACTACGACGCGACAGTCGCCCACGCCAAGAGCATCAATTCCTAGCCATGCCCAAATAAGTCCACAAGACGGAGTAACACTTATGCCCACTGAACGAGCATACGGAATGGACCACCCGCACTACACCTGGTCGGCCATTGTTGACAGACCGGCGCTTCGCTGGCCCAACGGCGCACGAATGGCGCTGTGTGTGATACTGAACCTGGACCATGTGGAGTGGATCGCTCCAGAGGGAAGCTTTGGCCTGGCCGTGCCACCTGGCGGACTGGGTCGCGTAAACTTCCCTGAGTACGCTCAGCTATCCCATCGCGAGTACGGTCATCGCGTAGGCATTTTTCGTCTGCTGGATGTCTTGGAACGCCAAGGCATTAAGCCCACCGTGGCCATGGACGCCATGACTGCCGAGCACTACCCTTTCCTAGTCAAGTACTGCCTGGAACGAGGTTGCGAAATCATAGGCCACGGCATATCAGCCAGCCAAATGATAACCAGCAACATGAGCGAGCAACAGGAGCGGGAGTATATCAGCACGTCCATAGCTGCGCTTACGGCGGCGACCGGGTCTGCGCCTTCGGGTTGGCTGGGGCCGGAGTACGGTGAGTCTACAAGGACACCAGCGTTACTGGCAGAGGCTGGCATTCGCTACGTTTGCGACTGGGCCAATGACGAGCAGCCCTACGCCATGACCACGCCATCAGGAGACCTTACAGCCCTGCCCATCATGTGGGAACTGGACGATGTCATCTCCATGTGGGACAGAAAGATTCCTTTCGACATGTATGCGGACACCATCCGCGAGAGCTTTGTGACCATGCACGAAGACTCGGCCGATAGTGGCAGGCTGATGGTGCTCAATCTACACCCGTGGCTGGTCGGACAGCCGTATCGCATCCGTGCTCTGGACAAGGCGCTAGGTGAGATAACGAAGATGGACGGCGTATGGGCAGCATCAGGCTCTGAAATCACTGACTGGTTTACTTCGAATAGGCCAGGAAGTTAGCCAAAATTATTGGCTCGCACTCCAAGCAGGTCTTGCCCACGACCCAAAACTAACGGACGGAGACCCTTGACCAGTGGTCGTATTCGAATCCAGCAAAATTTGGGTGGAACGACTGCACTCTAGGCCACCAAGTCCAGACCGAAACGCCGCCAGCAGCCATGAAACGGTGTGAGTCGGCCATGGCCCTGCGTTGGACCTCCATGAACAGCTCTTTGCGTTTATCCGGATCGAACTCCTGGGCCTGCGACTCGATTAGGCTGTCCAGAGTCGTATTGTAAATACCTGTGGTGTTCCACTGACCCTGGCTATGCAGAACAGACAGCAAATAGGCGTTGGGCGCCAACACAGGGGCCACGGGGCCAACAAACATCTGGTAATCGCCGCCCAGCCAGACATCCTCGCCAAAGTAGCGGCGGTTAACGATCACTATCTCAGGGTCGAAGCCAACTGCTCGCATTTCGTCAGCGATTCTTGCTGCGTGGTCGAGATAGGCTTGGCCGAAGTCACCGACCTTTATTACGATGCGAATCGGGTCCGAATTGCTGGCTTCCGATACAAGTTCTCGCGCCTGATCAGGGTCGCCAAAATACGAACGCATTTCCATTTCAGGCAACAGCCAGTCCGCTGATGGAGCAGGCAAGCCCTGTCCGACAGTGGCGAAACCCAACCACGCCTCTTCTACCGCAGCCCACGGATCCATGGACAACATTGCGGCACGACGCAAGCGAGCGTCCTGGAAAGGTTCGGAGCCAGCATTTAGCGCAACCTCCAGACCGGTGCCCTGCTCAGAAGAGAAAAGGACTGGCGCATCGGGAATACGCCTAACATGCTTTTGCCACTGGGCAGGGGACATCTGCTGCACATCGATGTTGCGCACCTGAAATGCGGCGTCTCTCGTTCCTGCGTTCTCCAGAACGTGGATGTTGAGCCTGTCGAGCAGCGGGTACCCCTGTTCGTAATAGTCAGGGTTGGCCTGGAAGAAGTGCCTTACTCCGGGCCTGCTTTCTGTCAGCATCCACGGCCCTGAGCCTACAGGCGGCCCGCTGGTCAGGTCGCCTGTTATGCTTAACGCCTCCGGTGCGACTATTTTGGAGTGTCCGTCAGCCAGCGCCACCATGAAATCGGCGTCCGGTGCCTTCAGGTTCAGCCTGAGCGTCTTGTCGTTCACAGCCTCAACGCTCTCCAGCATGTGCAGTAGAGCTGCGTTCGGCGACTGGCTTTGCTGCTGTCTTAGGTAGCTATAGACAACGTCGCTAGCGTTGACACCCCTTCCGTTTACCGGGTCGATGTTCTGCCACTTGGCGTCTTGTCGCAGCTCAAACTCAAAAGTAACGTCGTCCACCATGGTCCACTCTGAGCACAAATCGCACTGGCCCTGCAGGCTTGGAAGATCAACTTCTGGCCCTGCCTGGAATTTCATGAGCCGGCTGTAGGCGATGCCCGGACCCCACGTGGACAGTGCTGGGGAGATGTCATTGTGGACATCGTAGTGAGTGATGGCCTGCCTACTGGCCAGGTTCAGCGCGCCGCCTCTGCGGTCCTCGCTGGGTGTTACTGTGGGCAGAGATACAGCCGATGGCACCGCTGTGGGGATCTGGGTGACGACAACGGGCCTTACGGTAGGGGTTGGCTCAGCAGGTGCTGAAGTGGTTGGTGGAGAGACCTCGACTGTGGCCGTGGCGGGCGCAGAGATAGTCGGCAAGTTGGTTGCCGTCGCTGCTGTTGGAGTGTCGTCCAGTTGGCCGTCTTGTGTACAGGACAGGACAAAGAGCAGCACTAAGACAGCGCTCAATGCTGACAGTTTCACATCTAACCGGGGACTAAAATTCATACAGATAACTCGCTATAGATGGTCTCGGCCATGAGATAAATTGACTCTTCATATTTAAAAGAAACTCTGGTGCCCAAGGGCTGCATGGGCCAATTAATCTCTCTGTAGTATAATCATAGCCGCTCATCAATACTACGTAAACTCAACTGTCGCACTTCGCAAAAGGCGCAAAGACTAAAGGGGCAAAATATGCTGATTGACTGCCATGTTCATCTGGACTCATATACGAATGAGGAGGTCTCCGAGATTCTGGAGAGGGGTCGCAGAGTAGGCGTTGGTTTCGTTATTTCCGCAGGCACCACCTTGGAATCCACCCGGCGATCTCTGGAGCTATCTGAGGCATTTCCAGACTTCTTTTCCGGCGTTGGCATCCACCCTATGGACATCCTAGAGCCCTTCGACGACTCCACGTACCTGGCGCTGAAAGACATGGCACTGTCGACGGATAAAGTTCTGGTAATCAGCGAGACCGGTCTGGACTTCATGGAGGGCACACCAGATCGAGCGATGCAGTACACCGCGTTCAGGCAGCAGATACGCCTGGGCCGTGAACTAGGCCTTCCGGTGGTTTTCCACAGCCGTGAGTCACATGCCGAGGTGTTCCGAGTTTTGCGAGAGGAGCGGGTCTACGAGGTTGGCGGGGTGATGCACTACTTCCAGGGCACGATGGAGGACGCCCAGCACGTGATGGATATGGGGCTCTATGTTTCGCTGGCCAGGCCTCTGCTCAGACTTCCTCATCTGCAAGAGGTTGCCGGGAAGCTGCCTCTAGAGAGCATCGTATTGGAGACAGACTCGGCGCCTCAGCCCTTCAAGCCCAAGCGCGAGAACTGGACTGAGCCCAGGTACACTCGAATCATTGCCGAAAAGCTAGCCGACCTTCAGGGTCGGGATGTAGAAGAAGTTGTGCAGGCAACCACGGCCAACATGCGCAAGCTCCTTGGCAACGGCTGGAACGTCGTCGAGAAGTACCTTCCTGCTACCTCATGAAAGTAATCGTTCTTACTTTGTTACGAAGATTTACTCTTATGAAAAGCGCCCTGAATTACTTACCCTGAACTGAAAGGTAGTAACAGGGCAGGAACAAGAAATATTGCGACTGGCCAAGACACGGCGTTGACTACAATTGCTTTGTACCAACTAATCTCGTGAGTCTCTTTAATGGCGACCAACCCTGCTGGGAACAACCATATGAATGACAGTGGATATAAGAATTGTCCGGCCCACGGAACTTCTAACAGAATGCCTAATACTCCTGGGCCGAAAGTGAAGCCCAAGTTTCTGAGCATTTGCCTGAATCCAGCCTTCCCGCCTAGAACTGAACCGATCAAAAACGCCAAGCCAGACCATATTACCCAGCTTGTTACCTTGGAACTCGCAGCCATTGCCACGATCATTGAACTTGGTGCGCCTTCATAGTTCACGATCACGGTGTTCTTCAGACCTAGGCCGAAAGCTGCCGCAGCTATAAGCACAATAAACAGGGAGTTGAACATCTCCTGAGGTTCATCCCCGATTTCGTGATACAGCTTACTATCCAAAATTATTGCTCTTAACGCTCTGGCAAGCACCTGTGCTGGCCCTCCTGTCTAATGTCACTTGGTTAGCCTGAAGGATTCTAACAAATAGTGCCGCACTTCATAAGCCCGCCACCTGACATGATGTACTGTTCTGGCGGAAGTGTACCGGAAGTGTCAGGGAAATCTAACTGCCGTAACTGTATAATGTGAATTAAATTAATACCTATTACTTCATAAGCTACAAATTATGACAAACACAAATTTTCACCAGCTACATATCTTTCATACCGTTGCCAGACTGGGTAGCTTTTCGAAGGCCGCCACGGACCTGTCGATCAGCCAACCGGCGGTATCCATACAGGTGCGCGAGCTGGAAAACAACATGGGCGCTCCCCTTCTGCATCGGCTGCGACGAGGATTGCAGCTGACTGACACAGGCGAGGTGGTATTTGCCTACACCCAGCGAATATTCGCGCTATCCGAAGAGATGCACAACACGGTGCAGGACATCCAGGGGCTAAAGGCCGGTCGTTTGACCATTGGCTCATCCAGCACGCCTGGAGAGTACATATTGCCCTGGGCCATTGGCAAATTTCGGCAAAAGTATCCCGGAGTTGAGGTGTCCCTGGCCATCACCAACACCAGCTCGATTGTAGAGCGCATCATCAATCATGAGCTGGATTTGGGCATGGCCGGAGCTACGGTTGATCTTCAGGGGCTGGCTTCCTTCCAGTACGTTGAAGACGAGATAGTGGTTATCGCGTCGCCCAAACACCCGCTTTCGCTGCTCGACAGGGTCTCGTTAAGAGACCTGGACGGCCAGGAATTCATACTCCGTGAAGAAGGCTCCGCCACTCGACGGACGGCTGAAGAGTGTCTGCAACAGGGCGGAGTAACGGTGAAGGTCAACATGGAGTTGGGCAGCAACGAAGCTGTGAAAAGGGCCGTATCTGCCGGACTTGGCCTGGGAATCATTTCTGGCTTTGCTGTAGAGCCCGATACCCTGGCGGGCTTTCTCAAGGTACTGGATGTGGCCGGTTGGGACTGCCGTCGCCCCTTAACGGTATTCCACAGGGACGACAAGAATTTGCCACCTACGCAAAAGGCCTTTCTAGAGTTCCTGCAGGACGAGAAGCCTCTGCCGTGGGACGCCTCCTGAGTATTGAAGGCTCATCCGTTTTCAGTACGTAGATGTGGTTATTAATGGCTCCAAGGAGACGATATTACTCTTAGTAGGTTTTTGATATTGTTGAATTTTGGACTGCCTAGTATTCGACTGTGACTGGCATACTTGGGTATAATGAAGTCGAATTTTGCAATATAAACCCGCATGTAGAAAAGCATTACTGGAGGTGCCGCTGATGCTACCACCAAGTTCAGACTTAGCATTAAAAGAGTGGGCTGTCGCAGTCAAAACCCTGTCTGAAGGTAAGCAGATACTCATTCTTCGCAAGGGCGGAATCCACATTGACGACAAGGAGTTCCGCGTCGTGCATCCGGAGTTCCTGCTCTACCCTACATATGAGCATCAGAACGGCGGACTGATCAAGGACGCATATCAGGGCGACCTTCAGCAGACTCTGGATGAGAACGACGTTCCCGGTCTGGTATCTCTTGGCTACTGGTGTCAGGTGACGGACAAGTTCCAGGTGAGCGAGCACGACCTTCTGGACAACATAACTCCTTACCACATCTGGACCAGCGATTATGCCAACCAGCGCTTGCACTGGCGCCCCAAGCAGCCGGTAACAATTGCTTTGCTTCGCGTTTACGAGCTTCAGCAGCCTCAGGCCCTGCCCGTTCTTGATGAGTACGGCGGGTGCAAGTCCTGGGTGGAGTTAGGGCAAGACGTACCGCTTAGCGTGATGACGCCTGTATTGTCCGACAAAGCCTACGAAGAGCAAGCAGAAGTGCTCAGGCAGGTGTTGGACGGAGCCCCATTGGCGGTATAGAGACCCGTTTTAGTAACAGTTCAATTATTAAATTTGCATACTTATAAAGGCAGGTTAGTGTGAAATATAGGCAGCTAGGAACCACGGACCTCAGTATTTCCGAAGTCGGTTTTGGCGTCTGGACGGTTGCTACCAACTGGTGGGGCAAGATCGAGGAGGCCGATGGAATCAACCTCCTCACCAAGGCCATGGATTTGGGTGTCAACTATTTCGACACCGGCGACACCTATGGCGAAGGCTATGGCGAGGAAATTCTGGCCAAGGCCTTGAGCAAGCATCGCCACGAAATCATCATTGGCACCAAGTTTGGATACGATTTCTACACTAACGTCAAGCGTGAAGGCCACACGGAGCGCCCGCAGAAGTGGACTCCTGGTTTCATTCGCTACGCCTGCGAGCAGAGCCTAAGGCGTCTCAACACAGACTACATCGACCTCTACCAGCTGCACAATCCCAAGATGGATGCACTGGAAGACGAAGAGCTATATGGCACACTGGATGAGCTAGTCGCCGAGGGGAAGATCAGGAACTACGGCTTTGCCATAGGTCCGGACATTGGCTGGGAGGAAGAAGGCGAGACGGCCATAACGGAAAAGCACGCCAAGGCCATGCAGATCATCTACAGCATTCTGGAGCAGGACCCAACTCGTAAGTGGTTCCCTTCTGCCGAGCGCGAGAAGACGGGCTTCGTAACGCGAGTGCCCCACGCCTCAGGGATGCTAGACGGCACGTACAACAAAGACACGGTCTTTGAGCCTAGCGATCATCGCAGTCACCGCAAGCAGTTGTGGTTGGACAACACGCTACAGAAGATTTCACAGCTGGACTTCCTGATGGAGAACATGGATTCGACCATTGGTCAGATAGCAATCAAGTTCGCATTATCAGGCCCCATGGTGGCCTCGGTCATACCGAACTTTACGAATATTCCACAGCTTGAAGAGTTTACCGCTACTTCTGAAACCAGTGACATTCCGCAGGACTTCCTGGACCGCATAATTGAGCTCTACAACGAGAACTTCTACGTCGAGGAATTGCCCGTAGAGGAGTCATCAGTCGCTGGCTGATCTTCCTGGTGATCGTCAGCAATTGAGACCTGAGGAGCGTCCACTCGGTCCGAATTAGCGTCGGTAGCCATTGGGGAATTCGAGTAGCCAGCTATAAGCCTTGACGTGTCTTGTCGACTTTGCATATTCTCATCAGGATGCTGCTCTTCGGCTGGCTTTTCTTGTGCCACTTTAGAAGCACCAATTTGCTGCTCGTTCAGTGGAGCAACAGGTGGCCTTTGATTGACCGGGTTGACACTTGGGATAGCCTCACGTTCGTCTCTCGGCTGTGAAGTCTCTTGTTCAACCGGTGTTACGGGCGTCTGAACCTTCGGGCCGTTTCTCCAGTCGTTGTTCGAACTGCTGGGCCGACGGCGGTCCTGCTCCCATCTCTGACCCTGACCCTGGCCGGAATTGCGGCTGCGGACGTTGTTAATGCCATTCACTGGCGGGCGACGCCTATTGTTGCGCGAGGGCGTCACGAACCGGTTCATCTCCGCCTCAATGAGACGAAAGTCCTTTTGGGGAAGTAGGTGTAGGCTCTCGAAAAAGGCGAGAGGCCAGTCCTCCGGCGCCCATCTCTTGAGGTAATCGAGTCTCGGTGCCAGCAGCAGGGCGTCGATATAATCATCTTCCTTTAGGATGATCTCAGGCTTGGTCTTCACCCTAAAAGGGTATACCTCGGTCCTTCCATCTACGTTCCAGATCGGCGTACGGTCTTCGAAAAAACCTGAGGTTATGGTTGCGGTGGCGGTCCATTTACGTAGGCCGGTGACGTAAAAGAGTATCCTGTCCTCGGGCTGCATGCGCTGGGCGCGGCGGCGGTATTTGTTACGGACGCCGTACACGGTAAAGCCGTGTTGCTTAGTTATCTCATAGTCTTCTGGAGATGCAACCATCATCCAATAGTTCTTGCCCATATTGGTCTCTCTTCGTAAATTAAGAAGCGTCACTTCCTATTTTACCACTTATTGCCGCTGATGAACCCTGGAAGTAGGCCCCAATTGCGCATTCTCATCCGACGCAGCCTTTGAACCGAAATCTTAATGGCCAGATTTGCCTAGTTTTTCGGGTGTTATTCACATATCTATGCCTAAGATAGCTCCCGAAATACGCCGTATAGGTGCCAGTAAAGCTTTACCGCCTCCATAATGAAGGTCAGCTTACCAACGGGCCTGGTCGGATCGAGGTGTTGAAAAAAGGCGAATGCGGTATAACGGGATATCTGCTCTGGATCTAATGCGTCGGCGAGGCGCCTGGACTCATCTGACGGCACCAGGGAATCCTGGCGGTCGTGCATGATGAACACCTGCGCCTTTAGGTCGCCGATGCGGGAACTCGGGGAGATCATTTCAAGAGACTTCAGGGTATCGCCGTGCAAGTCGCTGATCAGTGCTGGCACTTCAACTAGCTCTGGTTCAGCCAGAAGCCCATAAACGGCCTGGGCGTTCTTGGACAACGACAGTAGGGCCTCTTCTGGAATGGCCACTCTCTGAGAGAAGTCCGTCAGAATGTCTCGCTCATGCTGACTGGCAACGCCCTCAATTAGCTGGGCTGCCACTACGGCCCGCGTAAGCTCGTTGGGTGTCCAAGCCTGCGTTTGCCCATTGTAGGTCCGTGTGCCTGTCGTCGCTGAGGCTATCAGATCAGTGGCGCGGTAGTAGCCGCCGAAGAAATTAATAAACCGGACGTTATCGCTAATGCTGTCGTCCTGCGCCGCCACCATAGCCAACGAAGCGCCGACGCAAAACCCGGCCATGCCTGCACGTTCCGGGTCCACCCGCTCATGCTCCAGCAAAAACTGGTAAGCCTTAACCAGGTTGTCGATCTCATCAACGTCAATGCGCTTTTGCGTCATACTGTCCAACCAGGGAATCATAGTCACGATTCCCGTGCGGGCGAGCGCGTTGCCCAGACCCACCACACGAGGGTCGTTCCTTCCAGCCGGATTCACGCCTAGAAACAGCAGAATCGCGCCGTGATTCCGACCCTCACTGGGCAGATACAGGTCTGCGTCGGCATATCCAGCGCCATTGGAATACTCAACAGGTTGCCTAACAGGGTCTCCGGTTACCCATGAAAGTGGTCTGATGGGCGCGTTGGGTAATACCTCGGGAAGAAAAGACAGCGTCAGTAATGCAGTTCGGCCGGGAGGGCTTGAGATACCCATCAGAGCCATTGCGAATACAAAAACTGACAAATATAAGAGCACTTTTCTCGCAGAAAAACTTAACAAGGTCGCTCGCTAAAATCCCTTTTGCTGGTGAGTGTCCATAACTTATAAAGAACCATGCACCCCATAATTAAGGGATAACAGGGCTCTTCCTCGTTGACAGGGGAGCTTGCTGAATGCTACTGTTCAAATTATATTAATGGTAGCAGTCGCACGGGAAGTCCGTTAACACTTGGCTGCTGCCAAAAGTTCCAGTTCCCCCTATCGAAGGGGCTTCTGAATCATTGATCGTTTTACCTTGTGTTAGCCGGTCCGACCACGCTAAGTTTAACGCTATCCAACAGGACAGCGATTAGCTAATATCTCAGCAATCCGTGCTGGATTCGCAGTTTAAGCTTTGTTACTCGTAGGCCGGTATATTGAGGCAGTGAGATGGTTGCAGAGATTGTAGCTCGTCTAATAGGCGCGGCTATCCTGGCCACCGGAGGGTGGAGGCTAGGAGAATACGTAAGCGAGGTCTGGGGACCTCAACTTTACGTACCGTGGGTTTTGGGCCTCACGACCCTTGGCTTAGTGATCGGTCTTCTGGCCGCCCCTTATCTCTCAGTACGATTTGCCAAAAACCTCGTAGGTCAGATCGAAAGCATACCCACATCTCGTATCCTGTCCACTATTTTAGGTGCCGTGCTTGGCCTGCTGGTCGCCCTCTTACTCTCGATTCCACTGTCCCGACTATCCGGCTGGCTAGGGCTGATACTTCCTGTCGCTATTAGCATTGCTTTTGCGTACATCGGAGGTTTTCTGCTTTCCCGACGGGAGCGCGACGTCTTTTCAGGAGTAATATCTGACGACCTGAGTGGCGACGCTGCTGTTGGGGGCAACATACTGCTGGATACCAGCGCCATCATAGATGGCCGAATCGCGGACATCACCCAGACGGGTTTCCTGAGAGGCACCATAGTCATCCCAAGCTTCATTTTGGATGAGCTGAGACACATCGCCGATTCCAGCGATTCGCTAAGGCGCGCCCGTGGACGCCGGGGGCTTGAGATGTTGAACAGGCTTCGTCAGGAGACGGAGATTCCCATTAGAGTTTTTGATGTCAGCCACCGGAACGGCCTGGAAGTCGATGCCATGCTGGTGGACGTAGCCAAGGAAATGAATGGCTCAATAGCGACCACCGACTATAATCTGAACAAAGTGGCCCAGATTCACGGAGTCCCTGTACTGAACGTTAATGATTTGGCGAACTCCCTGAAGCCAGTGGTCTTGCCTGGAGAGGGCATGACGGTGAGGGTCGTTCAAGAGGGCAAAGAGCCCGGGCAAGGTGTTGGGTTTCTTGATGACGGCACAATGGTCGTCATTGAAGGCGGGAACCGGTACGTAAACCGAGACCTTGATGTGCTGGTCACTCGCATGCTTCAGACAACAACGGGCAGCATAGTGTTTGCCCAGCCCAAACGAAGTTGAATATTTGAATAATTCTGCAGCTCACGAAGAATTCCGAAGCCCCCACCAGAGAGTGGGGGCTATTGTTGTCGCGGCTGGGGAAAGCCGACGCATGGGAGAAATCGACAAGATTTTCACTGACCTGGGCGGCAAGCCACTAATTCTGCACAGCCTGGAAACGCTGCAGGCATGCCATAGCGTTACAGACATCGTTCTGGTCATGTCAGAGAGTCGGTTTAAGGAAGGCGAGGCGCTGATCGCATCCAGTGGACTGTCCAAGGTTTCGGCCATCTGCGCTGGCGGGCGTAGAAGGCAGGATTCGGTTATGAACGGACTGGAACTGCTCGCCGAATGCGATTGGATCATCGTTCTGGATGGCGCGAGGCCATTCATTCAACGGCACATCGTCGAGTTTGCCCTGCTTGAAGCGCGACACACAGGCGCTTCGGTGGCTGGCGTGCCGGTCAAGGACACTATTAAGACCACGGACGCTCGTGGCCACGTCGTCGACACGATTCCTAGAGAGAGTCTCTGGGCCATCCAAACGCCTCAGGCATTTCGTCGCGATCTGCTATTGCAGGCCCACACCGAGGTCACCGATGACGTTACCGACGATGCGGCCATGGTGGAGCGCATCGGAGTCAAGGTGAAGGTTTTTCCAGGCTCGTACGACAACATTAAAGTGACCACTCCCGGTGATCTTCCCGTTGCTGAGGCGATTTTGAAATCGCTATCGAAGTCTGCCCAAGAAGCCGGGCGATGACCTTTCGTACCGGCATAGGCATCGACGTTCATCCTCTTGTGGAAGGGCGGCCGCTGGTTCTAGGCGGTGTTGTCATCCCCTTCGAAAAGGGCCTGGAGGGCAACAGCGACGGCGATGTACTGATTCATGCCGTCATAGATGCGCTGCTTGGCGCGGCGGCTCTTGGGGATATCGGAACCCACTTCCCGCCTGGAGATGAGCGCTACCTGGGAATCGCCAGCGGCGTGCTTCTGATCGATACAATGAAGATGCTGGAGACTGCTCTCTGGCGTGTCGAATATGTTGATGCTACAATACTTGCCGAGCGTCCCATACTCAGGCCGTTCATGGGCCAAATGAAGCAGTCTATGACCCAGTTGCTTGGTCTGAGTGAAGGCTCGCTGAATCTGAAAGCGACGACGACGGATGGTCTTGGTTCTATAGGCCGAGGAGAGGGCATCTCCTGTACAGCCGTCGCAAGCATCACACAGACTGAATGAAACTTTACAACACACTTACCGGAGAAAAAGAGGAGTTCACTACAGCAGACGGAAAGGTCAGAATGTACGTCTGCGGTATAACTCCCTACTCGGCCTCACACATTGGTCACGCCATGTTCTCGGTAGTCTTTGACGTAGTGCGCCGCTACCTGGAGCACAAGGGCTTTGACGTCAAACACATACAGAACTTCACCGATATTGACGACAAGATGATCGCCGCCGCCAACAGTCGGGGCATCACCGTGGAGGAGCTGGCGGAAGAGAATATTCAGCAGTACCTGGGGGAAACTGACGCCCTGAATGTTCGCCGCGCAAACGAGTACCCCCGTGCAACAAAAGAGATTCCCAAGATCGTCAGCATGATCGAGGGCCTTGAGAAAAAGGGCTACGCCTACTCCAAAGACGGTGACGTGTACTTCCGGGTCAATCGCAACGAGGACTACGGCAAACTCAGTCATCGCCACACGGAGGACCTTCTGGCGGGCGCTAGGGTCGAGGTTGACGAGCTTAAAGAGGACCCTCGTGACTTCGCATTATGGAAGTCGCAAAAGCCAGGCGAACCTGCCTGGGACAGCCCTTGGGGTCCCGGTAGGCCTGGCTGGCATATTGAGTGCAGTGCCATGTCCATGGAGTACCTGGGCGAGACCATCGACATCCATGGCGGCGGACAAGACCTGATCTTCCCGCATCATGAAAACGAAATAGCGCAGAGCGAGTCCTATACGTCGCGTCAGCCATTCGCAAGATTCTGGATGCACAATGGCCTTCTCAGTATCGGCGAAGACAAGATGAGCAAGTCCATCGGTAACGTCATTTCGGTGAGGCAGGCACTGGACGAGTTCTCGCCACCAGCCCTAAGGCTGTTCTTCCTGAGCTCCCACTATCGCAACCCACTGGTCTACAGCACACAGAACATTCTAGCGCAGGAACGCGCCTTGGAAAGGCTGCGCTATGCGGCCAACGAAGACGCGGAGTCAGCGCAGGGAGAAGTGCTTGAAGGCGGACCTTACATGGACCGCTTTACCGAGTCTATGGACGATGATCTCAACACGGCGAGAGCGCTGTCTGTAATGTTCGATCTTTCCCGAGACATCAACCGAGGCAGCGAAGAGGGTAAGAACGTCTCCCCTGCCCGCCAGGCTTTGCGGGATATGGCTGAGATACTTGGCATAGACCTTTCTGAGCCGGAATCGCAATCAGGCGGTGATGTTGCTCCGTTTGTTGAACTGCTCATTGAGCTACGCTCCGATCTGCGAAAGGCGAAGCAGTTCGAAATGGCAGACCAGATCCGAGACAAGCTGGCTGGACTTGGCGTGACTCTGGAAGATTCTGCCGGTGGAACTGGCTGGAAAATCGGCTAATAGCGCAAGCTTTCTTTGAATCAGACCAGTCTTCAGGTTGCTCATGAATAACTCCCTCGCAACGGACTTGGCTCGTCTTGTTGGACTGTGTGGTGTCTCCACAGACCAGGAGCAGATCAACCGATACTCCGGCGACGCTCTGGGCGTGTACCGCGCCTTTCGCGCAGCTCATCTTATGGGCGGCAAGGCTGCCGTTGTAGTCTGGCCCGAGTCCACCGAACACACCTCAGCCATTCTTAAGTATGCCCAGTCCCATCGTGTGCCCGTCGTGCCTTACGGAGGCGGCACGGGAGTGATGGGAGCAGCGGCACCCATCGACGAATGCATCATCCTGAATTTGCAGCGCATGAACGCCATTGTCGACGTTAGCAGCAAGGACATGACGGCCCAGCTGCAGCCAGGTGTTGTCTTAGAAGCAGCCTATACCGCTTTTGCTGACCAGCGCCTGCTGATGGGCCATGATCCTTGGAGTAGGCCTATCGCAACCGTTGGCGGCGCAATCTCAACCAACGGTATGGGGTACATGGCAGCAAAGTATGGCTCCATGGGCGAGCAGATCTTGGGACTAGAAGCAGTCCTGCCCGACGGCGAGATAGTGCGTTCGCAGGGTCTTCCCAAGCCCTCCTATGGCCTGTCGATGAAGAACCTTATGATTGGCACAGAAGGGACCTTAGGAGTAGTTACTGAGGCCACTCTGAGAGCCTTTCCAGTCCCCGAGAAGCAGATCTTGCGGCGCATAGACTTCCCCGATTTCGAGTCTGGTTTTAACGCCGTGGCTCAGCTATACGCAGAAGGCGTCAGGCCAGCTATAGTCGACTATGGCGAGGAGTTCTGGCCGGACAACGATGGTGATGAGGGAGTTCCTCTGTATTTGGCGTTCCAGGGCTTCTTGGAAGATGTAGACGCCCACTTGCAAAGAACCCAGGAAATCTGCCAGCGGTTCGATGGCCGCCCCGGTGACCAGAATGACGCGCAGGAGTACTGGGAGACTCGACACGCCTCCGGGGAGCGCTACCTGAGCGAAGTATTGCAGAGCGACGACCCTGCGAAGGCGAGACGCAATCGTTCGTCCTATCGCATGGACTACCTGCACGTCGCATTGCCAACGTCGCAGGTGCTGGATTACAGGAAGCGGTGCCAGAGCATCTTTCAGGAGACCAACGTTGTCGTGCGAGAGTGGTCACTTTGGGCCAGACCCGAATTCTTCTCATTTATTATCATGCGGGAAGACGATGCAGAATCGAGCACGACTGATATGGCTGACGTGGTGGACCAAGTGTTGCGGCTTGCTCAGCAGATGGGCGGCTCAATGGAGTACTGCCACGGCGTAGGCCTCAAGCTCGCGCACCTCATGGGCGGCGAGCAAGGCGCTGGGCTAAAGGCTGCCCAGGTGATCAAGAAAGCACTGGACCCCAATCTCATACTCAACCCCGGCAAGCTTATGGGCGGGGCTTAGCCGTCTGAAGAGTCGAATGATACGGTAACTTTCGTTCCTACCGACGCGCCCGTGTGTTCTGAAGCCTTGTCGTTTGCGTACGCAATTTCCAAGAAACCATGGCTGCCTGTAATGGCCAATAGACCTTCGCCACTCTGGTAGTTACGACTGATTCCACTAATGCGGTGGCCGTTGATCTCAACATCAATGTCCACGTCGATTGGTTCTTCAAGAACAAGATTAGTTATCAGGTTCCCGAACCGGTCTATTTGGATGACGCAGCCTTCTATCTGACCTGATCTTGCCTCCGGATAAGGAAAATAGAGCATCTTCAAACTGGGTATCGGCGGTCCTAGCTCTTCGGCCGATACTCCATTTGCCAAGTGCCCCTCTACTGGCGCAAAGATGTCACGACCATGAAAGGTGTTGCTTACGGTCTCAGCCCAGTATTCAGACCTGTCGAGAATAAATGCCTGACAGGTATCGGGAACATCGGCTTGAACGTCATCTAAGATACGAACGTCCGCTGGGAGAGGCTCACTTAACGTAGAACCATATGCAGTTAGCACGTGGGAAAAAATACCGTTGTTCGGGCCATTGAAGGAATCGTGCGGAGTTACCAGCAGGATAGGATATCGGTCCGTGCCTACACCGGGGTCTACGACGGTAAGGTGGATTGTCGATGCAGAAAAGTACCAGAACGTGGTGCCCAGCACAAAGGACGCATGATTAATGTCTTGAGGTCGTACGTCGTGGGAAACATCGATCAGGCCTGCATCAGGGCAGATGCCTAATATGACGCCCCTCATCGCTGCGACATACCCACCGCTCATGCCAAAGTCAGAGGTGAGAGTGACCAGTGGTAGTGGCAAAGCGAAATTCACCTGAACCAGTCAGGCGACTTAACCAGGGCTAACGAATCTCACGCTGGCGATGGACACGCCAATGAAGACCAACACCATGAAAATGGTGAACTGGAACAGCGTTTTTTCCATTCCTCTGCGGGTGTGATAGGAACTCTCGGCTGCTCCGAAGAATCCCGATCCCTGGCCCTTCACCTGAATCAGTATGACTGACATCAGAATGAGGGAGATCACAATCTGAACTATGTTCATTATGGTCAACGGCTTGCCCCTTGCCGGTCGTAATTAATTAAATAGGCTGGATTTCATCAGTGACTGCAAACTACTACCATTATCATACACAT